>Ga0247843_1000202_pt1 | contig 140403 bp, 103 predicted proteins | sample LaCruzMarch2017__FD_192420 | JGI IMG/M metagenome (GOLD analysis project Ga0247843, IMG submission 192420) | Freshwater microbial communities from meromictic Lake La Cruz, Castile-La Mancha, Spain - LaCruzMarch2017_8m | ecosystem: Environmental > Aquatic > Freshwater > Lake | place: Spain...
TCCACCAAGGCGCGCAAGCCATCGAAGCTCTTACGCATGTCGGTGACGCCGGTGAACAAATAGATTCGCGTATGTGGGCCGATGGCAAACATAGCCTCTCAGTTGGTCAGTAAGTCCAGCAAGCGTCTCAAGGTTTGCTCATCGAAGTGCGGCTCGATCCTGCAAGCGAGACCGCCGGGCAGAATGATGGAGATCCCGGCGTCGCCCGTGGTTGGCACCGGGAAGGCTGCTGCCGTTCCCCCTGATGGAATGATCCGAACCATCGATTGAGGCACTGGCGACGGGGAATCCGCGCAGACCCGACGCTGCTCAAGTCGTCGTTTCCAATTGTAAACAGTGGGCGCTGACACACCGATCCGCCTGGCGAACGCTGCCACGGACATGCCCGATTGCTGGAACTCGTCCATCAGAGTGACGACCTCGGCAAAATCGCGGCGTTTTCGGGATCTACTTCTCGACACGCCAGCACCATCGCTCAACTCGTCGCGCTGTCAGCACGGGTTGGCCGAACGCTTACCCCCCTGTCAAGGTCATAAACGCGCAAAAAGCACGTTTTTCATGAGTTTAGCATTCTTCGAGGGTTCGGCGAACCTCCCGGAAATCGACTTCACCAGCGGCCTGTTAGGAGCGATAACGTGGCGAATAGAGGCGGAAAATTTACGGAAACTTGGACACCGTTCGTTCATGCGCATGGTGCCAGGTTTCCGGAATTTACCTCCACCACTGATTTATTTGTCCCGTCGTTGGTGTTCCGCGAAGTGCGGTACGCTGTAAAGAGAGGTCGCTACCTTTAATGTCTTGAACCCTGGCGACCTTCGTTCACTCTTAAGCTATAACCTTATTGGGTGGAGTTCTCACGCGCTGAAAGAAAAGTGGTTAAACGATGCGCAACCTGACCCTCCACTTCTGAAAGTCTCATGTCACTCGCCGCTATTGGCTGGGCTGCGTATAATAGATGCGGGATGACTCTGGAAGTGGTGTTCTTCAACAGAATCGGTATTATTAACGTATCTCTATCCACCATGGATCGCTGAATTGCCGCGCCCAATTCAAACTGAATCCACGAAGAATCTAACGCATCAGGCGTTAATATAACGACATAGCACTTAGCAGAGCGTAATGCCTCCGCTATATGCATTCGCCACTGACCGGTATCAAGCTCGTCGCGATCGAACCAACAATTAAACCCTCGATTCTGCAGCTCTCGATACAATAGCTTTGCATATTGCTCATCACTGTGAGCGTAACTAATGAATACGTCGAAGGCGGAAGACCTAGTCATGATGCGCCTCCTTCCTGGACCCGCCTCTTAAGTTGTTCAAAGTAAGACGAGATGTCATTGGACTCAACAACGTTCATCTCTTTCAGAAAGGGCGGGACTTGCGAGTGGTTAATGAACTCCTGTTTTGAGATGCCATGAAGAAGCACCACAATCCGCTTTCTTGCTCCCCAGAAAAGTCCGATCTCCATCCACACCCACAAACTCTTCATTGCTGTTGGCGTCATCAAGACAGCCTGTTCCGTGCAATTGGTTGAGGCTTCGAGAATCTGAGCGTCGATGTAGTCACCGAACTCGATGTGACGCCTGTCACGGAACGAGTCAGCGCCACACGCCTCCAAGTCCTTTTGGAAGCAAGAGGCGAGATAAGCGTCTTGCCACGCGCAAGTGATAAACACCCTGATTCTTGGCACCATGTATCCCCCCGGGTCATCACCTTGAATGCCCATCGTCGCGTTTCACCTTCATGTTTGCAGTGAATCCCGTCTACGTCAATCACCAAAACGCCCCAACTCCGAAACAGACCTAAACGGTGTTTACTCGTAGAAATTAACTATCAAGCAGATTGACGATGATTCCGTGAAGTGGTTCCTCCGGATTGGATTCGAGTTTGTCGGAGCCCTGCTCAGACCGTCATGCCAGGATTTCGTGCACCACGCGGAGAATTCTTGGTGCCAGGCATTTTTCGCGTAGAACCCTCAGGAATGCAGTTATTCAACCTTCCTGAAATTAAGGTCAGACAAAGCTTGTTACTTCACAGATCCTGACTTTCGAGGTCTCGCCTGGCACCAAGAATTAAAGGGGGGGGGGGGGGGGGGGGGCTCGGACCCTTGGCAGCCCTCTCCGCCGAACGAAGCTTGTCCCCGAACGGGCCGGATCGTAGAATTCATCAGGGATGGCTTAATGTTTGGCTACAAATAGCCTGTCCCCCGGTTCTCGTCAGGAATGGATGAATGTTTAGCCGCAGATTGTCTGTCCCCGTTCGCTCCCTGCTAAGTTGCTTCCTGATCCCTTCCGGCAAACTGCGAAAAAAAGCTCCATTTCGATTTCTTTTCGACTGCCTCCGCGTATGGACACGCCTGCTTGGTGTTTAGCCATGCTGGAAGATCTTTGCTCTCTAAGTTAAGCGTGATGGGAATTATCGTCAGGTCCAAACCCCACGCAGCTCCAACCTCTCTCTTTACCCAATCACTCTCCAAAGATGCTTTCGTGCAAAGTATCATGAATTCTTTGGAGTTTCTGAGGCTTTTTACTATCTCTTCGCCGAAATCTCCGCCGTAAGGAACACTCTTTTCATCGAGAAAAACACGTAATTGGCGTCTCTTTAAAATCCCCGCCAGTTTCAAGGCCTCGGTTTTGTTTTCGCGGCAATAACTGAAAAAGATGTCGAATTTCTTAGATAGCCGAGCCGGCAGCGTCGGCCCGAGGGGCTGCCGAGATGCGCTTGTTTGCAAAGCATCTAGTGGGTAGCAATCCACCACGACATTTCTTATAGAAGGCAGGGACTTGGAAACTGTAGCCATGTTTAACCTGTCTCGGATGATCGACTCACGTTCTTGAAGCGTGCGGCTTCCGCCTTTATCCGTCTTATCGTAGGCAATTACACTGGTTATGCCGGCTTCTTGTTCTCGTGAATCCAAGTAGGTTACATTGCTCAGGCCCCATATATTGAAATCCTTTTGCATTGAGCCTAAGACTTGGTCGATGAAGCCCCGCGAAGAGGGTGGATGGCCAAGACGATCAAAACGAACTGTCGCACCAAAAAAGCGCTTTTCACGCTCCTGTGGGACTATCACAACACGCATATTCATATCAAAAGAGCTGGAAGATATGAACGCATGACTGGGGATTATCCTTTTGATATTAGCGTCGATGTATTGGACGATTTCCCCGAATCCGGTGTTTTCCGGTTTTAGCGTGACACCATCGCTGCAGCTCAATTGGAATGGTTTGTAGAATATCTCATTTGGGATACCTGAAAACTCAGGTGTCTCTCTGCGTTGATGGCAAAGATGATGAAAATACGCCATGCTATGATGAGGCACTACACGCACGGAGTCCTTTAGGGAAGGATCTTTTGAATTTTCAACGTAGAGAACGTCTCTGCATTCACGTTCCAAAGCGGTTTTGATTCTCTTCAGGCGTTTATTAACCGCTGGGTATCCCTTAAGTTCCGGCGTGTATCCGGTCAATCCTTCGGACTCCATGTCATCGCAGGCGATTATCAAATTCCATGTCGCATAGCGGTGCCCTGAGCGCGCACCCTCTGATACTAGAATGTTGGCTGACTGGCGCGCCAAGACGTCTGCTATTCGCTTGAACGCGCCTCGTCGGTGATTGACGTTCACAATCAAACGACCAGTAAGAGGCCATAGACGGAAAGGAGTCGGCGAGATGACGAAGTCAAATCTTGGGCCTCTACCTTCACTGGGTGGGCGGTGGGACCTCGGATATAGGATTCCCCACGTCATTACTTTTTCGTAAATCGAGATTGGTCTGAGTGCGCCAGGCGGGCATATCAGTGTCGAGTCGGACGTTAGTCTTCCCAAAGAATAGTGTGGCATATCTGCAGAGTGTAGTGGTGATGCTGCCCGTCAAACCAGCACCGTTTCCCTTACTGAAAGGACTTTGCTTTTTGAACCCTGCGGCCATCGCTTCACCGTCGACCCGGGGGTGGTGGGGGTTCAGGGGGCGGAAGGGGTAAGAGGCATCTATTTTGGGATGATTTGAACCCTTGTTGGTGGTCTCGTCAATGCTTTCGGCGTCCGGGCGATGGGTTTCCGGTCGTTTCGGGGGTTTTTGGGCCGTTTGCCGGTATGAGCCTGCGCAGCCCTTCCTCTGGAGGACTTGCCTACGGGGGATTTCCCGTCGGAAGGGGGCAGTTGTTCGAGAACGCCGGCCAGTCGTCCGTAAACCTTTGACGCACCACCATCGGTTTTACGATGCACGGCGAGCCCCGTCAGGCACCGTGGGGCATGCGATCTGACAGCGGCCCCGAGAAGTTTTGGGGGCAGGCAAAATCTGCATGTACATCTCAAGGATGCTGAATGTCGAGGGCGATTTTGCCTGGCACAATCCGAGCGCCTTGAAAATTGATCCGACGCCTTTCTGCATGGGGCTCGAATGTCCTGTCCCGAGGGTATTCCGTAGGGGGCGGCGGACAGGAGTGTCCGCGCTTCTGACGGTTTGCACTCTGCTTTCCGTGTATTGGGTGTTTTCCGTGGTTCCCGCACCCCGTTCGTGTCGCGGTCCAGGCGTGATTGATTGGACGCCCTTATCCCGCCAAAGCCGAGGCGTCGTTGGCCGACCGATCGATCATGCGGATCGAGACCGGTTGTTCTTCCGTCGCAAGCGTAGGAGCAGCTGAGGCCGTGGACTTGGGGGCGGGTTGGACCTTTTCCGTGAGGCGGAGGAGGCGGGCTTTGCGGTCGGCCTTTTTCTTCGCGGCTTGGGCGTCGCGTTGTTCTTTGTCGGCGGCTTTCCGGGCGCGGGATTCCTCCACAGCGGCTTGGCGCTGCTCGGCGTTGGCGAGTTCCTCGTCGCTTAGGGAACGGGTGGCGGCGGTGTGGACGATGCGGCGGCTGTTGCGGTAACCGCGGACGAAGTCGGGTTGGGTCTCTGCCAGAATCTTGAGGGTGCGGTCGATGCGGACGAGGCTCTCGCTGGCTTTGGTGATGAGCTCCGGGAGGTTTTGGTTGGCGCGTTGGCGCTCCAGGATGACCGCCCGGGGACGGCCGATGGCTTTGGAGAACCGCTCGGCCAGGGTGTCGAGCTCATTGATCATGGCTTCCGTCACGGCGTATTTGGCGAGAGCGAGGCCATGAGGGAGGGCGAGCTTGAGCAAGGCATCGACCTTGGTTACGGCTTCCAGTTCGCGGCCACTGAGGACCTCGGACTTGCTGAGGCGTGCGTCGCGGGCCAGGATCGGGTCGGCGATTTTCTCGGCGACGTTGAGCAACCCGGCGCTAAGCTGCGAGGCGCGTTCCGCCATGCGTTCGCGCACTTGGGCCTTGTCCTCGCTGACCCCGCCGCTCATCAGGGTGAGAGCCACCTCGGATTCTTTGCGCAAGGTGGCCATGAAGGTGCGGAAGTGGTCATAGTCTTCCGCCAGGCCCTCAACGGAGCGGATGATGGTCTGGTAATCCGGGGTTTCACAGTAGTCCTCGACCCGGGTGAACATAAGGACTTGGTTGATTTGGCGCGTGTCCATAACACCATACTAATTCACTCCGGATTATCAGCAAATAGAAAATGCATTGCACATCTGATAATCGGCAGGTCTAAGCAACCCGCTTGCGAGATTCTACAAGGGGCGTGCGAGATTGCCCAAAGGTCCTGCGGGATCGACTAGAGGCCGTGCGAGATCGACCAGAGGCCGTGCGAGATCGGCCGGAGGGCGTGCGAGATGGCTCAGAGGGTGTGCTAGATCGACTAGAGGGCGTGCGAGATCGACTAGAGGGCGTGCGAGATCGACCAGAGGGCGTGCGAGATCGACCAGAGGGTGTGCGAGATCGACTAGAGGGCGTGCGAGATGGACTAGGGGCGGTGCGGGACGGACTAGGTCGGATGCGGGGTCGAAAAAGGGTCGTAATCCTAACGGCAAGTGGGCGGCGGATCAGCGGAGATGCGCTGCGGGGTCGGGGAAAGCCGATGCGAGATCGGTGAAGGGGAGTGCGGGGATGGAAAAATCCGGCTGCGGAATGCAAAAATGGGGCTGCGAGATCGAGGATGTCGGGTGCGGCTGCGGCCAGGGACGCTGCGGTGTCGAAGAAATCGGAGGGTAGTGCGTGAGGTTTGGTGGGGATAGTTGGCGATTCGGTGAGAGGCAGCCGCAGTGAAGCCATGTGAAGCCAATTTTCAACAATCCTGCCGCTGGTGCGGTCGGACGCTGCAACCAGAAAAGCCATGGAGACGAGACCGATTATCATTTTGGCGTTGGCTTTCCTTCTGGGATCCGCCATTGCGTCGCCCCGGGGCGAGGAAATCTACCGCAAACTTTGCGCAGACTGCCATGGCGTGAAAGGAGAGGGCGTCGATGGCGAGGTCGATGATCCCCTCCACGGCAAGCTCTCCTTGGTCGCGCTGGCCGGGAAAATCGAGCGCACCATGCCGGACGACGATGTGGGCGCGTGCGTCGGGGAAGATGCCAAGGCGGTCGCGGACTACATTTTCCACGCCTTCTATTCGCCCGCAGCCCGGAGGGACAAGCCGGTGCGCCAGGAGCTGGCTCGGCTCACCGTGCCGCAGTTCCGCACGTCGGTGGCCGATGTCGTCGCCAGTTTCCGGGGCGGCTCGGGCAATTTGCCTCCGAAGGAACGTGGCTTAACGGGCAATTACTTCGGTCGGCGCGGTTTCAACGGCGACAAGGAGTTGGCCGGCAAGGACAAGTTCAAGCGCGTGGATCCCGGGATCCAATTCGACTTCGGCGCGGGCCTCCCTGCTCTGCCTGAGGGCGTCACCTTTCCAGCGACCGACGAGTTTTCGATCCGCTGGGAGGGAGGTTTGTTGGTGCCCGCCACCGGAGAATACGAGTTCGTCGTGAAGACTCGCAACGGCGCGGTCCTTTGGGTAAACAACCACGAATGGGAGGGCGGTCAGCTCGTCGATGCCGAGGTGGCTTCGGGCAACGAGGTGCGGGAGGCTTCCGGTCGCGTCTTTTTGATCGCCGGACGGACCTATCCGGTGCGGTTGGAGTTCTTCAAATTCAAGGAGGTCAATGCGTCCATTGGCCTCTGGTGGAAGGTGCCCGACGGCGTCCTCGAACCGGTCCCGACTCGCGTTCTCATTCCGAACTGGACGCACGAATCCCTGGTCCTGAAAACGCCGTTCCCTGCGGACGACCGCAGCGCTGGCTATGAGCGGGGCACCGCCGTGTCCCGCGAATGGTTCGAGGCGATCACTGATGCTGCGGTGGAGGCCTCCGATTATGTCGCGACGCATCTCGACGACTTGGCCCGGGTCAAAAAGGACGACCCTGCCCGCGAGGAAAAGATCCGCACCTTCGCGATGGACTTTGTCGAACGGGCCTGGCGACGGGACTTTCCGGAAGCGGAGCGGGCCAAGTTCATGGAAGAGAAGCTGGGGAAAGGCGACAAGCTAGACGCGTCCGTGAAGCACCTCGTGGTCCTCACCCTGACCTCCCCGAAGTTCCTCTATCCGTCCATCACAGAGCCGGAGGGCAATTGGGGCGTGGCGTCGCGGCTTGCCCTGGCGCTTTGGGATTCGGTGCCCGATCAGCGGTTGCGGGATGCGGCGGGCAAAGGGCAATTGGCGACCCGGGAACAGGTGGTCAAGGAAGCTTGGCGGATGCTTTACGATGCCCGAGCGCGGGCCAAGCTGGCGGGCTTTTTCGAGCATTGGCTGGAGCTGGATCGCGCGGCGCAGATCTCCAAGGATCACAAGCGTTTCCCGGAGTTCAGCCCGGAGGTGCTCACGGATTTGCGCACTTCGCTGGACCTGTTCCTTGAGGACGTTGTCTGGGGTGAATCGTCAGACTATCGCAAGCTCTTGCAAGACGATGGCCTTTTCCTCAACGGTCGTCTCGCGGGGATTTACGGGGCGCAGCCGCCCACTGAGGGATTCCAGAAGGTAGCGCTTCCTGGGCAAGGCCGCGCCGGAGTGGTCACCCATCCCTATCTGCTCACCTCGTTCGCTTACCACGACAACACCTCGCCGATCCACCGTGGGGTGTTCCTGACCCGTCATATCGTGGGGATGAGCCTCAAGCCGCCGCCGGAAGCGATTAAGTTCGAGGACAGCCGCTTCGATCCCAACCTCACGATGCGGGAGAAGGTCACGGAGATGACGCGATCCCAAAATTGCATGGGTTGCCACGCCACGATCAACCCGCTGGGCTTCAGCCTGGAGCATTTCGATGCCATCGGCCGCTGGCGCACCAAGGAGAAGAACAAGCCGATCCAGTCCGCAGGCGAGTTCATCGACAGCAACGGGGCGGAGATCAAGCTGAACGGGGCACGTGATCTCGCCAATTACGCCGCCACCAGCCCGTCCGCCCACGCCAGCTTCATCGCTCAGCTTTTCGATCATTTGGCCAAACAACCCGCCGAGTCGTATGGTCCGGACACCGAAGAGCGTCTGTTGGGATCGTTCACGAGTTCCGGATTCAAGATTCGCGACCTGCTCGTGGAGATCGCCGTGATTTGCGCGCTCGACCATCCTCCCACCTCTTCCCTCACCGCCACCCGATGAATACCCGACGCCGTTTCCTCCAACAACTCGGTCTGTCCGCCGCTGCCCTTCCCTTTGTCACTGGGTTGCCAGGCGTGGCTTCCGCCGCCACGAAGGGCAAGGCGAAAGCGCAGCGTGTCATCTTCATGTTCTCCCCGAACGGGACGATTCCTTGGGAGTTTTGGCCGGACGCCGAGGGGCCCGATTTCCAGCTCAAGCGCATTCTCCAACCGCTGGCGCCTTACAAGAATCAAATGCTGGTTCTCCACGGCGTGCACAACAAGGTCGACGGGGATGGCGACCGCCACATGCGTGGGATGAGTTGCCTCCTCACCGGCACCGAGTTGTTTCCCGGGAATATCCAAGGCGGCTCGGACACGCCCGCAGGTTGGGCCAAAGGGATTTCCATCGATCAGGAGCTCAAGAATTTCCTACAAAGCCGTGACGAAACCCAGACCCGCTTCGGATCCCTGGAGTTTGGCGTGGCCGTCCCGAATCGGGCCGATCCCTGGACGCGGATGTGTTACGCCGGACCGAATCAGCCGGTCGCGCCGGTCGATGATCCCCGGCAAATGCTCCGCAAGCTCTACGGGCAAATGAAGGATCGGGACAGCGTCGCCAGCGTGCTCGATGACGTCCGCGAGGAACTGGGCCGGGTGTCCAAAAAGCTCGATGCGACCGATCGCGTTCTTTTGGACCAACACCTGACGCTGGTGCGCGACATGGAGCGGCAATTGGATTTGGCGGCCAAGGAGACTCCGCAAACCCGGGCCATGCCGGACATCGATCCCGACATCGAACTGGTCAACGAGAACACGCCCCAGATCAGCCGGATGCAAATCGATCTCTTGGTGAATGCGATGAGCAACGACATGGCCCGCGTCGCCACCTTGCAATACATGCGCTCGGTGGGGCAGGCCCGGATGTCCTGGCTCGGTGTCGAGGAAGGACACCACGGCCTTTCCCACGAGCCCGACGCGAACACCGCAGCGGTGGAGCAGCTCATCAAGATCAACGAATGGTTTAGCGGCGAGTTGGCTTATCTGGTGAAGCGGCTCGCGGAAACGCCGGAGCCCGGCGGCGATGGCAAGATGCTGGACCACACCCTGGTCATCTGGCTCAATGAGCTGGGCAAGGGCAACACCCACACCTTGGAGGATATCCCGTTCGTCCTCATCGGCGGCAAGGCTCATGGCTTCAAGGCAGGGCGCAGCCTCAAGTTCGATAAGGTCGCCCACAACCGGCTCTGGCTGAGTCTGGCGCAGTCTATGGGGCACGATCTGAAAACCTTTGGCACCCCGGTGTTTTGCGAGGGCGGACCGCTCCAGCTTGGCTGAACGAGCGGCATGAATCCCTACGAAACCCGCAAACTCGTCGACGAGTATCTGCTTTTCCACTACGGTGCCGACCACGAAATCCTGCCCTGGGATTTCGGTCCGAACGGCGCGTTAGGTTTTCCCGTGCGCACCGTGACCGATCCGTTCGATTGGACGGATGTGCCGGCGGAAGCCCGGGCCTTGGACATCGGCTGCGCCGTGGGGCGCTCCTCGTTTGAGCTTTCCCGCCATTGCGCCGAGGTGGTCGGCATCGATTACTCGGAGGCATTTGTCAGCGCGGCCGAGACGATGCGGACGATCGGCCGGTTGGACTACCGGCGCCTGGAGGAGGGCAGTCAGTTTTCGACCCTCACCGCCGTGCGGCCATCCGGGGTGAATCCGGAACGGGTCCGCTTTGCTCGCGGCGATGCCATGGAACTGGACCCGGGCCTGGGGACGTTCGATGTGGTCCATGCGGCGAACCTCGTCTGCCGCTTGTCGGACCCGGGGCGCTTCTTGTCGCGGCTGCCCGAATTGGTCCGCCCTGGGGGACAGCTCGTCCTGACGACGCCCTGCACCTGGCTGGAAGAGTATACGCCGCCGGAACGCTGGCCCGTTGGCTCGACCCTGGATCTGCTCAAGGGGCATCTGGACGGGGCGTTTACGTTACGGCGAACGTTGGAGATCCCTTTCCTCATCCGTGAGCATCGCCGCAAGTTCCAGTGGACCGTGGCCCAGGCCAGCCAATGGGAACGTTCGCACGCATGAAGCCCGCTGCTCCGGACGCTGTTCGCAAGACCTTGGAGGAACGCTTCCCTTCCGAGGGTTTGTTTCAGGGAAAAACCTGGCGGGCCGGACCGGAACCGTTCGCGTTGACCTCGGAGCAGGTCGCGGAGATTCGCCGGATCGGTGCGGCATTGGTGCGGTTTCTCGAAGTCGCCAATGGGTTTTATTATAGCGACGATCCGGAGCTGGCGTTCTTCCGCAAATTGCTCGACCAGGGCAAGCCGGACTGGCTCCTCAAGTTGCACGACGCGGAGGCCATCCGGGACCAGTTTCCGGTTGTCCTTCGCCCCGACCTGTTGTGGACGGAAGACGGCTTCCGCATCACGGAGATCGATGGCGTGCCCGGTGGGATCGGGATGATCGATTTCCTCAATCTCATCTACGGTGAGCTCGGCTTCGACGTGATCCGGGGGAAGCAACTCTTTGGGGATTTTTTCGTGGAGCGTGACATCCCCTTTGTCTTTTCCCGGGAATCCAGTGATTACCGGCCCGAGACGGAATGGATGCTGCGTCACGCTTTGGGGCAGGCCGGCGCACGGACCTGGTTGGAGCCGGAATTGAGCGTGGCTGAAATCGACCGGTGGAAGGGACGGACCGTCTATCGCTTTTTCGAGTTGTGGGATGAAGAGCTGGGCGCGGCGGCGGGCCGTTTGTTTGAATTGGCCGGCGAGGGGCGTCTCCGCCTGACCGGCCCACCGAAAGCGTTCTTCGAGGAAAAACTCCTCCTCGCACTTTACCGGGACCCCTTCCTGCATCCGCGCTGGCGACGCGAGTTGGGGGATGCGCATGCGGGCGTCGTCGATCGGCTGATCCCGTTCGCCTGGGTGCTCGACCCGGTGCCTCTGCCTCCGCATGGAGTTTACCCGAAGCTCGAAGTCTGGGATTGGGGGGCGCTCAAGGCTTTTTCCCAGGAGCAACGCCGCCTCGTCATCAAAGTGAGCGGATTCTCCGCCAACGCCTGGGGGGCGCGCGGCGTTCACGTGGGACACGATCTTTCCAAAGCGGAATGGGTGGCCCGTCTCGATGAGGCGCTTGCCGCCTTTCCGCGCAATCCCCACATCCTCCAGGAATTCGCGGCCTCGGCACGGGTTCCGAATCGCTACTTCACGGAGAATGGCGCGGTGCAGGACGAACCGGGCGTGGTCCGGCTTTCCCCCTACTTCCTCGTCGAAAACGGTGCGGCGGATCTTCGGGGCGTGCTTGCGGTGGTCTGTCCGCCGGATAAAAAGAAGATCCACGGAATGACCGAGGCCACCATCTTGCCGTGCCATGTGGCAGCGCCAAATAGGGCCCAAGCGACTTTGATTTGATCAGGCTCCATGCTACCCTCGAACTCATGAGTCGCGCCCAGATCCAGACCGCTCTCAACGAAGGAATCCCGTTCGTCATCCGCATGGCGGACGGCGAGGCCTACCAGGTGAATGATCGCCAGCAGATGGCCCTTGGCCAAACGACCGTGGTTGTGATGGGGGATGATGATGTGGCGCACGTCCTCCCTCTGTTGACGATGACGGGCATCAGCTATCTTCCGAAGGCCAACGGTTCGTCTGGGATAGCTGAGGTTTGAGGCACCTCAGGAAAGGATGAGTTACGCCCTGATCATTCGGTCGGACCACAGGTCCAACTTACGATGTGGATGTAGGTTGGACCTATGGTCCGACCAGCGCGCGTCTACCAAATGAACGACCGCTCTGACCTCGGCTACGGCACGGAAGCTTCGCAACTGGGCCGGTGGGATCGCGAGTTCCTCTGGCATCCCTTTGCCTACCTTCGGGAATGGCTCGCGCCGGACTTCGAAGTGCCCATTATCACAAGAGGAGAGGGTGCCTTTTTATTTGATGCCGAGGGCCGGAGATTGATCGATGGCAATGCCTCGATCTGGTGCAACGTCCACGGGCACGGGCACCCACGCATCCTCGCGGCGGTGAATGAGCAATTGGATCGCTTCGCCCACAGTTCTTTCCTGGGTTTCTCGCACCCGCCGGGCATTGTCCTGGCGCGGCGCTTGATCGAGGAACATCTCGGGAAATGGGGTTTTAGCCGGGTGTTTTTTTCGGAGAGTGGTTCCAATGCGATCGAGGCCGCCCTGCGGATGGCCCTGCAATGGCAGATCTTGACCGGTCACCCGGGCCGGCGGCGCTTCGTGGCCTTTCGCCGTTCCTATCATGGGGATTCTCTGGGCGCGAGCAGCGTCACCGGCCTGGCCACCTTCAAAGCTTTCCTCGGAAACAGTGGCTACGGAGTGACTTGGCTCGACGACGCTTCGCAACTCGACGAAATCCCGGATCATGGGGAGATCGCCGGTCTCATCCTCGAACCCGTCATCGCCGGTGCGGCCGGAATGATTCCGTGGCCGGACGGAACGCTGGCCCGGTGCCGTGAGTGGTGCGACCGCCGGGGCGCGCTCTTCCTCCACGACGAGGTCTTCACCGGGTTTGGCCGGACCGGAACGATGTTCGCGTTTGAGCACGAATCCTGCCCGGCCGATATCCTGATTCTGGGCAAAGGCCTCTCCGGCGGCGTCGGACCGCTCTCGGCCACAGTGGTCACGGACCGAGTGTTTCAGCCGTTCGCGGCCGCCCCGACGATCGAGCAGAACTTTCTCTACGGGCACTCCTACGCCGGGCATGCCCTCGCCTGTGTCGGCGGAATCGCTTCCTTGGATGTCTTCGCGGAGGAACGGGTTGTAAAGCGGTTGGCGGGGCCAATCTCCACGTTGGCCAGTGTCCTCAACGATCTGTCCTCAAAACCCGGGGTGAAAGAGATCCGGCGCCGGGGCTTTGCCGCAGCGGTGGAGGTGGCCGGCGGTGCGGAGGAGGCCGTCCAGTCCGGTTATGGCCGTTCTCTCGGTCGCGTTGTCACCCGGGAATGTTGGAAACTCGGTCTGGCGGCTCGCGCGATCGGGAATTCCGTGATCGTAGTGCTGCCGCTTTGCGCGACGGCGGAAGTGGTCCGGGAGACGGCCGCGATCTTGGGCGAAGCGGTGGAGCGAACGATTTGATCCCTTTTCACAGCAATCTCCCGTAACTCTGCACACGATGAATCGACTCCGCGCAACTCTGGCGATCCTCGCTCTCGGGACCACACGCACTGTCCTCCTCGGTTTGATTCTCCCGATTCCAGCGATGGCGGCAAACCTCGACTTGGCAGTCGATGCGGACGCCGACGGGCCGATCCAGTTTGCGGCGGAGGAGATTCGCCGCGAGGCCGCCGCTAAAGGAATGGCTGTTGGTGAAGACTCGAGTGCGACTCGTGTGGCGCTCACGGTGAAAAAGGACGGCAACGCTTCCCCGCAGAGCTACCGCATCCGGGTGGAGAAGGAGGGCGGTCGACGCACCATCACAGTGCGCGGGACCGATGCTGAAGGCGCAATGTATGGTGGGCTCGACGTCGCGGAGGCGCTTCGCACCGGAACCTTTGACATGATCAAGGATGCCGATCAGAAACCCCACATCGCGCAGCGTGGCATCAAGTTCAATATCCCGCTCGATCTGCGCACGCCGAGCTACACGGACTGTTCCGACGCCGCGCAGGCGAACATTCCGGAGATGTGGGCGCGCGAGTTCTGGACGGAGTTCCTCGATGCGATGGCGCGGAATCGTTACAACGTGCTCTCGCTTTGGAGCCTCCATCCCTTCCCCTCGATGGTGAAAGTGCCGGAGTTCCCCGACGTCGCACTGGACGACGTTTGGCGCACCCGTGCCAAGCTCGACGACACCTTCAGTTTTGCGGGCAACGACATGGTCCAGCCCGGGATGCTCGCCGACTACGAGGTGGTGAAAAGGATCACCATCGATGAGAAGATCGAGTTCTGGCGCTGGGTTATGCAACAAGCCGCTGATCGCGGCATTCGGATCTATGTGTTCACTTGGAATGTCTTTACCTTCGGCGCTGAAGGCAAGCACGGCATTGCCAATGATCTCGGCAACGATATCACCAAGAAGTATTTCCGCGCCAGCGTTCGGGAAATGGTGAAAACCTACCCTCTCCTGGCCGGCATGGGCATCACTGCGGGCGAGGGCATGCCGCACGACATGGATTCCAAAGTCAAGGAAGCCTGGCTGTGGGACACCTACGGAGAAGGCGTGCGCGATGCTTTGAAGGACGAGCCCAAGCGCGAGTTCGGCATGATCCATCGCTTTCACTGGACCGCGCAGTGCGACATCCTCGACGCCTTCAAAGATTACCCGGGGACCTTCGATTTCAGCTTCAAATACTCGGTAGCGCACATGTATTCCATCACGAAACCGCCCTTCATTCAGCCGCTCCTGGAGAATCTTGCGCCCGGCAGGAAGACTTGGCTCACCGTGCGCAACGACGACATCTATACCTTCCGTTTTGGTGATCCCGCTTACGCCCGCGAGTATATCCTGAACATGCCCCCGGCGGACAAGATGGCCGGCTTTTACATGGGGCCGGACGGCTATGTTTGGGGACGCGACTTTCTTGAGCGGCACCCCGGTCCCGGCCCGCGCCCGTTGGTGATGGAGAAGCAGTGGTATTCGTTCATGCTCTGGGGCCGCTTGGCCTACGATCCCTCACTGCCGGATTCGCACTTTGAGCGGAGCCTCGCCGCCCGCCATCCCACGGCCTCGTCACCCCATCTCTTCCGTGCCCTGCAAGGTGCTTCGCAAGTGATGCCGCTGATTACGCGCTTTTTTTGGGGGGACATTGATCTCAAGTGGTACCCCGAGGCCTGCTGGAGCCATCCGAAGAGCAAGAGTCAGGGCTTCCACACCGTGAGTAAGTTCATGGAAGGAAGCTCCATGCCGGGATCAGAGGTGCTCTGTATCCGAGATTGGCGTGAGCGCCTCATCACCCGCCAGGCGATGACGGAGATCACCCCACTCGAAATCGCCGATGCCCTCGATGGCTCGGCCGCCGAAACTTTGGCCGCACTCGACCCACTCCGCGAGGCGGCTCAAGGGGACACCGAACTCCAGAAAAACCTGAACGACTGCGGGGCGCTGGCCTGGTTGGGCCGCTACTATGCCTCCAAGATTCGCGGATCCTGTGCACTGGCGCTGTTTGACGCAAACGGCGACAAATTCGAGCACGACGCGGCGCTTCGTCACCTCGGCGATGCGCTGACTCACTGGAAGAAGTATGCCGCCATCCGTGACGCCCACTATGTCCCCGCCCTTTACAATCGAGTGGGCTTCGTGGATGTCACCGCTTTGACCGATCACGTGGCCGCCGACATCGACATCGCCCGGGATTGGAAACCCGGCACCCTCAAAGACAACGGCAAACGCGCAGGGAGCGAGAAAGGCTTCCGCAATTGATGTCCCAAGCAGACCCTTTCCATGAAATTAGATTCGTTGAATTGGCTTGCCGCCCTTTGCCTTATCCATCGATGAACACTCGCCGCCGCTTCCTCCGGAGCTCTTCTGCGCTCATCACCCTGCCAGCGCTCGAGTCCATCGGATTCAAGGCTTTTGCCGCGCCGAAAGCCAACACACCGCCGAAGCGCATGGTGTTTCTCGGCTTCGGCTGGGGCGTGACCAATGAGACATGGTTTCCGGACAAGGCGAAGATTGGAACTGACTGGGAACTCCCGGAGGGTTTGCAGCCGCTCGCGCGGCACAAAAAGGAAATCACGGTGGTTCAGGGCTGCTCAAACAAGTTTGCCAACGAGGCGCACTGGGGCAGTACGTTTTGGCTCACGGGCGCAAATCGCTATGCCGAGCCGGGGCAAAGCTTTCATAACAGCATCAGCGCCGATCAGGTCGCGGCGGCGCATCTGGGCGCGGAGACGCGTTTTGCCTCCATCCAGCTCAACACACCCGATGTGCAGAACTCCGGTCACGGACCCGGATTGTCGATGGCGTGGGACATGCGGGGCAAACCGATGGCGGGGCTCGAAAACCCGGTCGCGGCGTTTCATCGCCTCTTTTCAAATGAAACCACGCCGCTGAGCGAACGTCAGGCCATGCTCGCCCAGAAGCGCAGCGTGCTCGATGCGGTGTTGGAGGACGCGAAACGCGTGCAGAACGGTCTCACCAAGACCGATACCGACAAGCTCGACGAATACTTCCAAAGCATCCGCGATATCGAGGTGCGCCTCGGCAAAGACGAGCAGTGGCTCAGCGTTCCAAAGTCCAAACCGCCCATCACCGAGCCGAAATCCGGCCTGGCCGGCAAAGAAGAGATCCAGGTGATGTATGACCTCATCGTCGCCGCCCTTCAGACCGATAGCACGCGAGTCATTACCTATCGCCAGCCCGTGGGCACGCTGCTCCAGAGCCTCGGCACCAAGGTCGCGCCGCACGACATGAGCCACTACAGCCCCGGCGACCGCATGGCCGCCTCCCAGAAGCGCGATACCACGCAGAGCGAGTTGCTGGCCGGTTTGCTCGACAAGCTCAAGGCGACGAAAGAGGCCGATGGCACGACGCTGTTCGATCACATCGCCCTCGCCTACGGCAGCAACATCCGTACGATCCATTACCTCGATAACTGCCCCACACTGCTCACCGGCGGTGCCGCTCATCTGAAGCTTGGACACCACCTCGTCCTCCCAAAGGACACGCCACTGTGTAACGTCTGGCTCACCATGCTTCAAGGTCTCGGCGTGAAAGCCGATCGCCACGGCGATAGCACCGGCGTCGTGCCCGAAATGGTGGCGTGATGAAAAAGTTTGTCACCGTGCCCCTGCTTTGTTCGAATCAACCCCTTTCTGTCAAATTGCCCCACATGAACCGCATCCTCGTCGCCTTCCTCACTCTCGTATCGTTCGCCAGTGGCTCACCGCTTGTCTTTGAAGGCACCGACGGCCCGGGAAAGGGCAAACACATCGTATTCCTCGCCAACGACCATGAGTATCGCTCCGAGGAGTCGCTCCCCCAGTTGGCGCGCATTCTTGCTAAGCATCACGGCTTCAAGTGCACCGTGATCTTCGGCATCGATCAGGCCTCCGGCGAGATCGTAGCCGGTAGCGCGATGAACATGCCGGGTATCGAGGCACTAGACAGCGCCGACCTCGCGGTGGTCTTCCTGCGCTTCCAAAACCTGCCGCCGGAGCAGATGAAGCACTTCGATGATTACCTGAATCGTGGCGGGCCGGTCATCGGCATGCGCACGGCCACCCATGGCTTCAAGATTCCGAGTTCCTCTCCCTTCGCGAAGTATTCCTTCGACTACCAAGGCAGCGACTACCAACTCGGCTTTGGCCATCAAGTGCTCGGGCAGACCTGGGTCGGACACTACGGTCAAAATCACGCCCAAAGCACCCGCATCGCCATCCTGCCGGACAAGGCCTCCCATGCCATCCTGCGCGGCGTGAAGGACATTTGGGTGCAAGCGGGCGGCTATGTCGGAAAGCCGACGGATGGTGAGATTTTGACGATGGCGCAGCCGCTCAATGGTATGACGCCCGATTCTCCAGCCGACGCGACCAAGCCGCCCCAGCCCAGCGAGTGGACCCGTAGCTACAAGAGCGCATCGGGCAAAATGGGCCGGGTTTTCACCTCTCTCTACGGGACGTCGGAAGACATCACCAACGAAGGCTATCGCCGCATGATGGTGAACAGTTGCTTCTGGGCATTGGGCCTGGAAGACGCGATCCAGGCGGATCTGAACATCGCCTTCGTCGGTGCGGCCAAACCAAACACCTTCGCCGGTGGTGCCTATGCTCGTGGCATCAAGCCGGAGATGTATGCCGGTTTTGAAAGCCCGATCCCGGCCAATAACAACACGAAGGGTGCTGAAAAGCCCAAGACGGAGGAAAAGAAAGCCGCCGCCGCCTCGGTGGATGGCAAACCTTCTGTCGTCACCGGCAAACCCGCCCGCTTTGTCCGCATCGAAATCCCCGGCGAAAAAGCATGCCTGCAGATCGCCGAAATCGAGATCATGAGCGGTGGCAAGAACATCGCGAAGGGCGGCAAAGCCACCCAATCGACCACGACAGGTGGCGGCGATGCGATCCGGGCCCTGGATGGCGACAAGAGTGCGCAGTGGGGGAAGGGGATGACGCATACCAAGGAGGGCCAACCGAATCCTTGGTGGGAGGTCGATCTGGGTGCGGCTCATGAGGTGGAAACTATCGGTCTGTGGAGCCGGGCGGGGTTCTCGGATCGTCTCGGCGGGTTCACCCTGCAATTGCTCGATGACAGCCGGAAGGCGGTGTTTGAGGTCAAGAACATCGCCGGGCCGGAAGCGCTCACGATCGACGTGAAAGGCGGAGGCAAGCTCACCTACCTCACCTTTGATGGAAAACCGGGCAAGCCGGTGGTGAAGGGCAGCGGCGGCGCTGCTCCCGCCGCCAAAGAGCCCGCGCTCGTCGAGGTGCCGGCGGACCACAAAGACACGCTGCCCTTTGCTTTCGTTCCAGGCGATACCGTGGCGATCCTCGGCAATGGTCTGCCGGATCGCATGCAGCACGATGGCTGGATGGAGACGCTCCTGCAAAGCGCCCTGACGGAGCAGAACGTGCGCTTCCGCAACATGAGCGCCAGCGGTGATCGTCCGAATTCCTTCCCGCGCAGCAGCGGGCACATGCATATGACGGACTATCTGCGCCATGTGAAACCGGATGTCGTGTTCGCTTTCTTTGGGTACAACGAGTCTTTCGAGAACAAGCCGGACGAATATAAGAAGCAGCTCGTCGATTTCGTGAAGTATGTCCGCGGCACAAAGCCGAACGGGAAGACCTTCCCGCGCATCGTGCTCTTCAGCCCCATCGCGCATGAGGACACTAAGAATCCCAACGTCCCGACCGGCGCAGAGCACAATCCGCAGCTCGAAGCCTATACCGCAGCCACCGAAGCCGCCGCGAAGGAAGCGGGCGTGGGCTTTGTCGATCTCTTCCATCCCTCGCTCACCCTTTTCAAAGCCGCGAAGGAGCCGCTCACCGTCAACGGCGTGCATCTTAGCGCCGAAGGCAATCGTCAACTCGCCGAAGTCATCGCGAAGGCCTTGCTCGGCAAGGAAGTCGTCGCTTCCGCATCGCTGGAGGAACTGCGTGCGGCCGTGTTGGAGAAGGACCTTCACTGGAATGCCCGCTACCGTGCCCGCGATGGCAATGACGTGTGGGGAGGGCGTTCGACGCTCGCTTTCACCGATGGCCAGACCAATGCCGTCGTGCTCCAACATGAGCTGACGATGCTCGATGCCATGACCGCCAATCGCGATCCCAAGATCTGGGCCCGTGCCCTGGGCAGCGATTTCAAGGTCGATGACAGCAACGTTCCCCCGCCCGTGCCGGTGATCTCTAACGTCGGCGGCAAGTCGAAGTCATCCAGTGCCGAGAAGGAAGGCCGCACGGAATATATCAGCGGTCAGGACGCGATCCAGCACATGGGCTTTGACCCACGCTTTGAAGTGAGCCTCTTTGCCGATGAGGCCCAGTTCCCGCAGCTTGTAAATCCCGTGCAGATGCAGGTGGATACCAAGGGCCGCCTCTGGGCCGCCGTGTGGCATACCTATCCCATGTGGGAGCCGCTGAAAGACATGAAGGATGCCCTCGTGATCTGCCATGACGATGACAAGAACGGCAAAGCCGATCGCATCACCGAATTCGCCCGCGTCCAGAATCCGCTCGGCTTTGAGTTTTGGAATGGCGGCGTCATCGTCACCTGCGCTCCAGACCTCATCTTCCTCAAAGACACCGATGGAGATGATGTGGCTGACGTGCGCACCATCATGCTGCAAGGCGTCGATTTCGCCGATACCCATCACGGCGCAAACAACCTCGTTATGGGCCCCGATGGCGGCATCTATTGGCAGAGCGGCGTCTTTATGGTGCATAACCACGAGCATCCTTGGGGCCCTTCGCTGCAAACTGGCACCAGCGCGATGTATCGCTTCGATCCACGCCGCTATACCATCGCGAAGCACGCCGACAATTCGCCGAACCCGCATGGCATCGCTTTCGACTCCTGGGGTTATCAATACGCCACCGACGGCACTGGCGGTCGCGCTTACCAGGTCCGCCCCGAAGGCAACGGCTTCAAAATGTATGAGCTGCTCAAAAAGGAGGTTCGCCCCGTCACCGCGAGCGAGATCGTCAGCAGCACGCACTTCCCTGATGACATGCAGGGCGACTTCTTGATCTGCAACGTCATCGGCTTCCTCGGCATCAAGCACTACGATCTGGCTCGCGATGCCGAGAAAGGCACTGTCTGGGGCGAGCCTGCCGGTGCAGAGCTCACCGTCAAAGTCACACAAGCAGACGGCTCGATCACCGAGGACAAATCACGCGGTCTACTCATGAGCGGCGACAAGAATTTCCGCCCCAGCGACGCCGTCTTCGGCGAGGATGGTGCCCTATATATCGCGGATTGGCACAATGTCATCATCGGCCACATGCAGCACAACGTGCGCGACCCAAACCGCGATCACAAACACGGTCGCATCTATCGCATGACCGCCAAGGGCCGCGAGGTGCAAAAGCCTGTCGCCATTGATGGCCAGCCGATCCCTGCACTGCTCGAAAATCTCAAGCATCCTGCGGACGGCGTGCGCCATCGCACCCGCGTCGAACTCAGCGAGCGCCCCACCGCTGAAGTCATCGCCGCCACGAAGGACTGGATGAAGCAGTTCGACGTCACCAAGAAGGAAGATGCCCGTCCGTTGCTCGAAGCCCTCTGGGTTCACCAACAGCACAACGTTCGCGACACCGCGCTGCTTGCGAAGCTGCAAACCTCACCGGAACTCCACGCCCGCAACGCCGCGAACGTGGTGCAGCAGCTTTGGTTCAATGTCGAAGCCAGCACCAAGGGCGGTGTCATCGCCGGAGAAGTGGAGGAGAAAGCTCAGAAGTCCGGCATCCTCGCCGACACCCCGGAGTTGACCACCATCCGTATCAGCACCATCCGCGAGCGCCTCATGTATGACGTGACGGAGCTTACCGTGAAAGCCGGGAAGAAGATCAAGCTCACCTTCGCGAACACCGACGTGATGCCCCACAACCTCCTCATCACCAAGCCGGGCAAAGTCGATGCTGTCATGAACGCCGCCATCGTCATGGGGGCCGCCGGTTTCGAAAAGGGCTTTATCCCTACCGGCGATGACGTCATGCATCACACCAAACTGCTGGATATGGGCAAAGAAGAATTCCTCGAGTTCACATTGGATGCACCGGGAGATTATCCCTTCGTCTGTTCCTTCCCCGGCCACGGCATCATTATGCGTGGCGTATTGAAGGCGAAGTAGATCGCAGAGAAATGGCTCACGGAAACTGAACTTCCCTACCGCCAGCCCCGGCTCAACACTCATGGACTGAAACAGACGGCTGGTAAAAGATTCGGGATAAAAGATTGAACCCCACTCTCTGAATCTTTTACCAGCCCTGGCTCATCATGCCGATACATTGTGCCACCCAAACGAGCCGCATCTCGCAGGATGAGTTCAAACTCCTCTCTAGCGAGGTCATGAATCATGTTTTCGCTATTCACAATGAGTTTGGCCGCTTCTTCGACGAAATCGTTTACAAGAAGGAACTCGCTGATCGCATCGGCGGTGTGGTGCTTGAGTCGGAGATTGTTGTTACTCACGGCACCTTCTCAAAGACCTACTATGTGGATGTTCTGATCAACAACAGCGGCCTGTTTGAGTTCAAAGCGGTAGACGCGATCCATCCCCGACATCGTGGACAAACGCTCAACTATCTTCTCCTTCTGGATCTGGCTCACGGCAAGGTCATCAACATGCGGCCCGAGTCCGTGGGGCATGAGTTCGTGAATTGTCCTGCCAGACTCGTGGATCTCAAGAACCCGCGAATCCTTGATGCCCGATGGAACGCCCAAGTCCCCGGAGCACTGGGCTTCCGGGACATCGTCATGCCTCTGATTGACGACTGGGGCGCAGGGCTTGAAATTGGACTCTACGAAGAAGCAGTTACGCACTTCCTCGGTGGGGAAGACAAAGTCCTTCTGCCTGTGCCCGTGATGGGGCCAAAAGGTCATCTCGCGGATCAACGCATGCGACTCGCAGCGCCAGGCGTCGCATTCAAGATCACCGCCTTGTCGGAGCACTCGGACGACTTTGAGCGCCAGGCCGTTCGGTTGATCAGGCACACGAATCTGACCGCCATTCTTTGGGTCAATATCACGCAGACCTGCATTCGCTTCATCACTTTGACCTGAAATGCATGACCTTGATTTCAAAATACGTCTCTAATGTAGCTGGTAAAAGATTGGGGGTAAAAAGTTCAAGCCCACTCTTCAATCTTTTACCCCAAATCTTTTCCCAGCCCAAAACCAGTCTCTCCGTCTGGGGCCTGCTTATTTCGACAGTGCTAGCCGCATCCGCCGCTGAGCCGCCCCATGCCACGCTCGACACCAAGCACCGCAAGTTTTTCCAAGACCACTGCCTCCAGTGTCACAACGCCGAGAAACAGAAGGGCAAAGTCCGCCTCGATGACATCGCTTTCACCGTGGACAGCGTCCAGAAGGCTGATCTGTGGCAAAAGGTGCTCAACTCGATCAACTCCGGCGAGATGCCGCCCGAGGACGAGGATCAGCCGGATCCCGTGGTGAAGACGGAGTTTCTCGACGACATCTCCCGCATGCTCGTGGCCGCTCGCGGACGATTGAGCGATTCGGGCGGCACCATCGTCATGCGCCGCCTGAACCGGCGCGAATACAAAAACACGATCCGCGATTTGCTCAGTGTGGATATTGCGGTGCGTGAACTGCCGGCGGATGGCGGCGCGGGTAGCTTTGATACAGTCGGTTCATCGCTCTTCATGTCGTCGGATCAGTTCGAGCAATATCTCGCACTGGGGCGCCAGGCCTTGGATGAACACTTTGCGCGCTATGTTGCATCCGCGCCGACGAAGCCGTTGAAAGTTCATATCGAGGCGGAAGGCTCGAATCAACGCATCATCAAAGGATTTCGTGAGCGTACCGATGCGCGGGAACGTTATCTGAAGTGGACCTCGGCAGTGGATGCAGCCGCGGTCGAGCCTGGGAACGCCAAGGTCGCCGAACAGATCCGCGTCGAAAAGATGGACGATCCGAGACACTTCCATAGCCAGTGGCGCAGAATCAAAGGAGCCCCATCGCCCACTATGTTTGGGTTCACAGATGAAATCCATGCCGAACAAAGCGGGCGACGGGATTGGGATCACTTCGTTCCGCATCATCGGGCGTATGTGGAGCACCCACTGGCCAAGACGGGTAGCTTCCTCACCATCGATGACGCTTATGTGAACTCCCGGCAAATCTTCCAGGTTCCCTCTGACTGGCCTGCGGGGGATTACGTCGTGAAAGTGCGCATCGCTGCCATGAACGGCATTCCGCGCGAACGGCAGTTCGTGGAGTTTGGCCCGCAAGACCCCAGTGGGGTGTGCACGGTGAGCAGCACGCACGAGATCTCAGGTAGTGCCGACCTGCCGCAGGTGCTTGAGATCCCGCTGAAGCTCACGGAATCCAAGAACCGCATCTTTATGTTCCGGGAGCGTGGTTCCCACGAGTCCGATGCCGACGCCAGCCGTCTCTTTGCCGAGGCGAAACAGCGCAACGGAATTGGCCTTGAGTTTGCGCTGTGGATTGATTGGATCGAGGTCGAGAGCGCTTCGCCGAAAAACGTGGCCGCACCGGCGACGATCAAAGAGCGCCGAGAGGTCGAGTTGCATGCCAATGCGATGGTCGGCGGCACTTACAATGGCTACTACAAAGGTGGCTACGAGGCGGCGAAGAAGTTCATGGATACCAAGCAGCCGCAGCAGGGCATCTCGGACGAGCAGGAGGCAAAGTTTCGCATCCGTAGTTTTGAGGAGCATGGACCCACCTTCGAGCGCTACCTCAATGATCCGCTGACGAAGACGGGCGCGTATTTGACGATCCGCATGGCGCATAAAGAGGAGGTCATCACCCTGCCGCCGGATCAGCCTTCGGGCTGGCTGAAGACGAAGCATCAGGTCGACAAGGCGGAGCCGGGCGAATACAAGCTGCGCTTCCGCATCGGTGCCGTGAAGGGCACACCGAAGGAGCGGCACTTCGTCGCTCTCGGGAGCCGCATGCAGCCGGGGGAGAGCGAGGACTTCACGTTGATGCAGACCTTTCAAATCAGCGGCAGCACCGACGCACCGCAGGTCATCGAAGTGCCCGTGAGCATCACCGCGAATGGTCCGCGCACCTTTGTGCTGCGCGAGAAGCGCGATGTGAAACTGGACTTCGACGATTACATGGCTGCGATAAAGAAGACGGGCGTCGGACCGCCGTCGGCACTGTGGGTTGATTGGGTGGAGTGGGAAGGCCCGCTCACGCCTGCGAATGCCCAAACAAGTTTCCCGCCCGTGCTCGCCGCAGGTGAAACGAATGCACGCCAAGTGCTCGAAACCTTCGCCCAACGTGCTTTCCGCAGCAAAACGCCTTCAACGGCCTTTTTGGACAAATTGACGACTTTGCACGCAACCCGCCTCAAAGCCGGAGACAGCTTCGACAAGGCCATTCGCGAGCCTTTGAGCGTCATCTTGGCCTCACCGGGGTTCTTGTATCTTCAGGAAACGGGTCCCCAATCTTTTACCCCAAATCTTTTACCAAAAGAAGTGGCTGGTAAAAAGTTGGGGGTAAAAGATGAAAGGCAGAGATCGCTGTCACCGCCCGAACTCGCTTCACGCCTGTCCTACTTTCTCTGGAGCGCACCGCCGGATGAACAGCTTCTCAAAGCAGACCTCTCGAAGCCCGAGGTGATTTCCCGCGAGGTGGATCGCATGATCGCCAGCCCGAAGGCGGACGAGTTTGTCAGCGGCTTCGTGCATCAGTGGCTCGGCATGGACCGGCTCGATTTCTTCCAGTTCGACACCAAGCAGTTCCGCGATTTCGACGAAAGCGCCAAGGCCGCCGCCCGCCGCGAAGTGTATGAGACCTTCGCCCACCTCCTGCGCCACAACGGCAGTCTCACCAAACTGCTCAAGAGTGATGAGGTCCACGTCAACGGCCTGCTCGCCACCTACTATGGCATCGAAGGCGTGAGCGGCGATGAGTTCCGTAAAGTCGCGCTCCCGAAAGATTCCCCCCGCGGCGGCCTGCTCGGCATGGCGGCCATTCTCGCCATGGGCAGCAACGGCGAGCGCACCAGCCCGGTCGAACGTGGTGCCTGGGTGCTGCGCCACCTCCTCGACAGCCCGCCGCCGCCCGCGCCACCGAACGTGCCTCAGCTCGATCGTTTCGCAGGCAAGCCCCTTAGTCCTCGCGAGCGCCTCGCCGCGCACCAGGAAGAGCCGCAGTGCCTGCAATGTCACCGCAAGATCGACCCCATCGGGTTCGGACTCGAAAACTTCAACGCCGCCGGGAAATGGCGGGAAGTTGATCACGATCTCAAAACCAAAAGAGATTGGCCCATCGACCCCGCCGGCCAGTTTCATCATGGCCCAGCCTTTCAAACCTACTTCGACCTCCGCGACCAGATCGCCGCCAAGAGCGAAGATTTCGCCCAAGGCTTCACCGAGGCCCTCATCGAATACGCCCTCGGCCGCCCCTACGGCTTCACCGACGAGGCGCTGGCCGGTGAGATGGTGAAACAGGCCAAGGCGAAGGATTTTGCGATCCGCGAGTTCGTCTTCGCGCTGGTCACCAGCCGCGAGTTTGCGCGGAAGTAAAGGGCATTGGAGTCGGGTGCAAAGCTACCAAGTCTGTTGCTGATTGGTTTCTAGGGTGATCCACTTTCCTCTGCACCGAGCAACAACCTTACCAAGGAGCGGGATTCCTCCAGGAAGAGTTCGGCCAACGGCGTGGGGCGACCGGACCACAGAGCGTTGAACGGGATCGTGGGAAAGTCGTCAAGCGGGATCGCCCGCACCCCGGCGGGTGGAGTTACCTTGGGCAGAGAGATGCTGAGGCCCACGCCAAAGCCTTGGGCGACATAACGGGCGATGAGATCCAGACTGCTCAGTTCCAGGGCGGGGAGCCAGTCCAATCCGCGGTTTTCCAGTTCAGTTTGGAAGACCCTGGGGAGGGCCTCGCGTGGGCCGAGCTTGATCAGAGGGGGCCGCTTTTACGTGTTCCTGGGCTTTCCAGGATTGCTTCTCAGCGAGGGATTGAAGACCTTCTCCCGCGTGGCGGGATTTTCCCTGATGACAATCGGTTGGGCGATCGTGGCTGAGTGGATTCTGGGCTTCAACGGCGTTGCGGAACTGGCATCGCCTGACCCTCGGCGCGGCAGCGATTCGCGAGGGCTGGGAGGACTGGGAGTAGGAGAGCGGAGTTGTGGCACCGATGGGATGATGGGCGAAATAAAGTGCGCGCGGCCTGAGGCCAGCCAATAATCCACTCCAATACGCAACCTTTGCATCCACCCATGCCTTTTCTTGAACTGCAGGAGCTGACCAAGGTTTTTGAATTGCGCCAAGGTGGGTGGGGCCACCAAACTGTCACGGAGTTGCGCGCGGTCGATGCGGTGTCCCTGGAGATTGCTCGGGGCGAAATCCTTGGTCTAGTGGGGGAATCAGGCTGCGGCAAGACCACTTTGTCCCGCCTCATCATGCAATTGCTCGAACCCACCTCGGGGAGCGTTGTCCTGGATGGGGAATCCCTGGCGGGCCTCAGTCCCGCGCAACTGCGGGGTCGACGGATCGATTTCCAGATGGTCTTCCAGGACCCTTACGCCTCTCTCAATCCCCGGATGACCGTCTTCTCGATGCTGGCCGAAGCTTCGCGGCAACGGCATCCCGAATGGGCGGGGACCGAGCTGGACCGGCATGTCGGAGAATTGCTCGACCGGGTCGGTCTGGCCCGGCGTTTTGCCCGGAGATATCCCCACGAGTTCTCCGGCGGACAGCGGCAGCGGATCGCGATCGCCCGGGCGCTCGCTCCGGAGCCGAAACTCATCATCGCGGATGAGCCGGTTTCTGCGTTGGATGTGTCGATCCAATCGCAAATTCTCAATCTCCTCCGGCAATTGCGCCGGGAATTGAACCTGACGATGCTCTTCATTTCTCATGATCTCGGGGTGGTGCGCTACATCGCGGACCGGATCGCGGTGATGCGGCGGGGACGGCTTTTGGAAGTGGGCGAGGCTGAGGAGGTCTTTCGCCATCCCAAGGATCCGTACACCCAGGAACTCTTGGCGGCGATCCCCAAGATCGCACGGGGAAGGGAGGCGATAGGTGGGTAAGCTGGCGTATTGGTCGCTCATCTGGTTGGGCTGCATCGCGGGATCGGTCGCCGGCGAGGTTCAGGAATGGAGCACTCAGGGGGGGCACCAAATCAACGGAGAGCTTGTCGAGTATTCCTGGTCGGAGCGAAGTCTCATGCTGAAAACCGGCCCAAAGACCGAGCCTTTGCCGGTTTCGGCTCAAGATCTCGATTTGCGAAGCAAGATCCGGCTGCTCTTCGCGGAGCCATTTCAGGACAGCTTTCTGGCTCACCGGGAAGAGTTGAATGTGATACCAGTCTACCGATTGAGGCTTGAACAACTGCGGCAGAGCGGGGTCGTCTTCGCCGCAGTGTGGATCGCCTGTTTAGCGACGGTGAGCTGTTACCTGGCCGGGGCGATTCTTCGGAAGCCGTCGCTGGGGTTGTGGTGCGCCGTGCTCCTGTTCTTCTTGGGGCTTTCTGCGCTGGGCGGTTGGGGCGTGTTCGAAGCCTTTGCGCGTTTTGAGAAGGACAAAGCCTGGAAAGTGGCTGGCATGGCGGGGGCGGCCCATTCGGTGATTCTGATCTTCGCGGTGTGGGGAATCTATCGATGCGGTGTCCTGCGAGCCATGTTTTGGTGGGCGCTCAACTGGATTCTGGCCATCGTTTTGCCCGTGGCGATCGTGTCGGCGGTGCTCGCGGGGCAAATCTACCTGCGCTACCACGCCCTCGACGAAGGGAGCCTGGACAAATACCTCAGCGAGGTTTGGCTGGTCCCGATGGGGCTCATCTGAAGATCAGTCCGATCAGTCCGATCCGCCTGATCTCCTTACGCCAAAATCAGCCACAGAGCCCCGATCCCCGAGAGGGTGAAGAGCACCTGGACGAAGACTTCTTGGGGAATCCGTTGCACGAGGGGTTTGCCGGCGGCGATTCCCGCGATCACGGCGGGGACGAGGGCGAGGTCGAGCCAAAGGGTGCGCGGGTTGAGGATGCCGATTTCCCAGTTGAAGGGGATTTTGAAGATGTTCAGAAAAAGGAAGACCCGGGCCCCAATTCCGAGGAATTCCTCCTTGGGCATTCCTTTGAGAAGTCCCCAAATCGAGAAGACCGGACCTGCGGCGTTGGCGACCGTGGTGGAAACCCCGATGACCAGACCCGAAGCGGCCAGAAAACCCCGTGAGTGGGGGAGGTGGACGAGGAAGTCTGCGGAGCGCATCCGGAGGAATTGCAGAACCAGCATCCCGAGAATGGTCCAGCCGATGACCCGTTTCGTCATGACGTCGTCCAACGAGCGGAGCACGAAGTAGCCGATGAAGACCCCGACGATGGACGGGATCAAAAGCGGCCAAGTTTGCCGCCAGGTGGCGTGGCGGCGGTAGAGGGGAAAGACCACGATGTCTGAGAAGATCAGCAGCGGGAGGACGATGCCGACCGATTGCTTGCCGAAAAAGTGCGCCATGATGATCACGTTGATCAAGGCAAGGCCGGGGAGACCGGTCTTGGCGAAGCCGAGGCAGAATGCTCCGAACAACGCCAAGGCGTAAGTGGCGATAGGGATGTCGAGGTGCGGAATCACCTCACATCCGGTCGATGACCTCGATCCCCAAAAGGTTGAGTCCCTGGCGGAGCACCCGGGAAGTCACGTCGCACAGCATGAGCCGCGCGGTGCGGGTGGCACCGGTGGCCTTGAGAACCGGGCAGGCGTGGTAAAAGGCGTGATAGGCCTTAGCCAACTCGTAGAGGTAGGTAGCGAGGACGTTCGGCTTGTGTTCATTGAGCACGGCGGGCACCGCTTCCCCAAACTGGAAGAGTTTGCGGGCGAGGGCGTATTCCTCGGGCTCGGTCAGCGCGATTTTCTTGGGCGGGGTGAACGGTTTCTCCAGTTTGCGGAAGATCCCACAGGCGCGGACATAGGAGTTGATCAGGTAGGGCGCGGTGTCGCCTTTGAGCGAAAGCATTTTGTCCCAATCGAACACGTAATCCGTGGTGCGGGCCTGGGAGAGTTCCGCGTATTTCACCGCTCCCAGTCCGATGACCCGGGCGATCGCGTCCTTTTCCTCTGAAGTGAAGGAGATGGTCTCTTTTTCCTCGTCTCCCTCCCGCTCGTCGATGAAGGCCCGGGAACGACCGATCGCTTCTTCGAGGACCTCGACCAATCCCACGTTCTCCCCAGAACGGGTTTTAAAGGGCTTACGGTCTTTGCCAAGAATGCTCCCGAAGGCGATGTGGACGAAACGCACCTGTTCGGTCCAGCCGAGCCGACGCGCGGCGTCGAAGAGCTGGCGGAAGTGGAGCGATTGCGGATGGCCGACCACGTACCAGATCTCGTCCGGGTTCCACTCGCGGATCCGGTAGTCGATCGTGGCCAAGTCGGTGGTCGCGTAGAGGAACCCGCCGTCTGACTTACGGACGATCGCCGGGTTGTCCTTCCATGCGCCGTCCTCCTGGATTTGGAACGGATCGTCCCCGGGCGGGAGGGTGCCATCCGAGAAGATGCAGATAGCGCCTTGGCTTTCGCGGGCGATTCCTTTGTCGGTGAGATCCTTGACCAGGGGGGCCAGGGCATCGTTGTAGAAGCTCTCTCCGAGGTGGTGATCGAAGGTGACGCCGAGTTGCGCGTAAATCTTGTCGAGCGCGGCGAGGGAAAGATCGACGGATTGCCGCCAGATCGTCAGGTTTTCCGGGTCGCCCTGTTGGAGTTCGACCAGTTCTTCCCGGCATTGGTCGAGGGTGTCCCCCGGCTTGCGCACGGCGCGGGAGAGGAGTTTGTTCTCCGGAGACCCGCTAAAGGCTCCGAGATCCCTGAGGTTCTTTTCGGCCTCGAACCAAGCGTCGCCGTCGGGTTTCTTGCGGGATTTGCCCAGCGCTAGGACGGCGGCTTCGAATTCTTCCAGCTTGACCCGGTTGTTGACCGCTTTGTAAAGCCGCACGAATTCCGCGATCGGGTTCCCATCGAGAGCCTTGCGGTCGAGCATCAGCTTCCACCCGTGGATGATCATGCCGAACTGGGTGCCCCAGTCTCCGATATGGTTGTCGGTGATGACCCGGTGGCCGAGGAAGCGGGCGATCCGGGCGAGGCTTTCCCCGATGATCGTGCTGCGGATGTGACCGACGTGCATCGGCTTTGCCACGTTTGGCGCCGAGAAATCGATCACGATCGTGCGGGGGGCGAGGGCACGGGGGACGCCGAGCGTCGGGCTGGACGCGAGTTTGAGGATGCCTTGGCCCACGGCTTCCGGGGTGAGGCGGAAGTTGATGAAGCCATTCCCCGCGATTTCGGGAGCGTCGGCCAGCCCGGAGACGTCGAGATGTTCGAGGAGCGCGGCGGCCATTTCGCGGGCGTTGATCCCGAGTCGTTGGCCCAGGTTCATCGCGCCGGTGAACTGGTAGTCGCCGAATTTTGGATCCTTGGTGGGTTTGATTTCGATCAAGAATCCGGCGGGGACCCCGTCGGCGTGGGGAAAATTCGCGAGGGCGATGCGAACGCGTTCGCGCAGTTGATCGGGGAAAGTCTCGGACATCGGTCCGCAGACACTTCCGGCGTGGCGGGCGGGATTCAAGCGGGAAGGGGGAAAAGGTGTTGACATTAGGGGGGTGAAACCGGACAAAGAAGGGCGTTTCTCGCCCTGGCAGGCGGCCGCGCCTCGGCTCCCGCTTCAACTCACCAAGATGCCTTTCGGAAAGCTTTTCGGAATTTTCTCCAACGACATCGGAATCGACCTCGGCACCGCCAATACCTTGGTCAATGTCAAGGGTCACGGGATTGTCTTGCGCGAACCCTCCGTGGTCGCCGTGCAGGCCGGGACAAACAAAGTGGTCGCCGTGGGGGACGACGCCAAGCGGATGCTCGGGCGGACTCCAGGGAACATTGTCGCCATCCGGCCCTTGCGTGACGGCGTCATCGCCGATTTCGAGATCACGGAGGCGATGTTGCGCCACTTTATCCGCAAAGTTTCCAACGGACGCGGTTTGATCCGCCCGCGGATCGTGGTGGCAGTGCCCTCGGGGATCACGGAGGTGGAGAAACGCGCCGTGCAGGAATCCGCCCGCAACGCCGGGGCGCGCGAAGTCTTTCTGATCGAAGAACCGATGGCGGCGGCGATCGGGGTTGGCCTCCCGGTTCAGGACGCGTCGGGCAACATGATCGTCGACATCGGCGGGGGCACCACCGAGGTGGCTCTCATCTCGCTCTCAGGAATCGTTTACAGCCGGAGTGTCCGGGTGGCCGGGGACGAATTGGATGAGGCGATCATGCTCTATCTAAAGCGGGCCTACAACATGATGGTGGGCGAGCGCACTGCGGAAGAGATCAAGATCCGAATCGGTTCCGCGTATCCGCAAGGCAAGGAGGCCTCCATGGAAGTCAAGGGGCGCGACTTGGTGGCCGGTCTTCCCAAGACCATCAAAATCACTTCCCAGGAAATCCGGGAGGCAATGCTCGATCCGCTCAACACGATCATCGATTCCGTCCGGGTCACTTTGGAGCGATGCCCGCCCGAGTTGTCGGCGGACTTGGTCGACCGCGGCTTGGTCCTGGCCGGCGGTGGAGCCTTGTTGCGCGGCTTGGACAAGCTGCTTTCCGAAGAAACCGGATTGCCGGTTCACATCGCGGAGGATCCGTTGAGTGCCGTGGCGGAAGGCTGCGGCAAGGTGCTCAACGAACTTTCGCTCCTCAAACGCATCGCCACCGCAGAGAGTTGAACGTTTTGGCGAGCGTTCGGCCCTTGCGCGACCTCACTGGAACGGAGTAGATTGCGCCACGTTCCATGTCGCGGGTCAACGTCATTGCGCTCTTGCTCCTGATTCTGCTCGTGGTGGGTCTCCTCCTACTGCCGGACGAGAGGGTGCAACGTATTCGCCACGATGCCCTTGGCAGTGCAGCACCGTTCTTGAGAGCCAAAGACGCCGCTTCCAAAGTCGTAGACGGCTTGGTGACCGAAAAGCCGACTTACGAGCAGTTGGAGAAAGACTGCGAGAGGCTCTACCAGGAGGTGGAGCGCCTTCGCACCTCCAATCGTGACTTGGATGCTCTCTACCGTGAAAACAAGGAACTTCGCCGTGCGCTCAACATGCACAAGATGCCGAACTTCGAATTGGTTTCCGCTGAAGTCATCAGCCGCGACAGCAGCACTTGGTACAATACGCTGGTCATCGATAAAGGAACCGACGACGGGCTTACCGTCAACGATCCGGTGATCGTGGAGACCAAGCTGGTCGGAAAGATTTCCGTGGCGGGTCCGGATTCCTCAGTCGTCCTGCTGGTGACGGACGAAGCCTGCAAGGTGACGGCGCGCGTCACAAGCACGACCTATGTGGGGATTTCCGAAGGGCAGGGGAGCCAAGGGCCCTCGTCAGTGTTCACGGGCCAGGGGGAAACCCAAGGCTCCCGGGGCAACTTGACTCCACGTCTGCGGCTGCGCTATCTCGACAAGTTCGCAAAGATTCAGCCCGGTATGAGCGTTTTTAGTTCGGGCCAGGGGCGCGTCTATCCGCCCAACCTTGACTTGGGCACGATCGTCGCGGTCAAGCCGGGCGATATCACCACCGAGGCGGAGATCGAGCCTGCCGTGGACTTTGGCCGCCTGGAATTTGTCTTCGTGATCCGCAAAGCTCCGGATGAAGAGGACGCATCCGGGCCGGAACCCGCCGGTGTGGAGAAGCCATGATCTTCTTTGCTCCGGTGATGTTCGTTCTGTTTTGGGTGATGATGATTGCCCAGGAGTTCCTCGCGCCTTGGACCGTCACCACGATGTTCGGCGTGGCGGAGGTCTACTTTTTTCTCCCATGGGTTTTCTTCTATTCCATGGCGTTGGCGGTGCCCTACCCCCTGATGGTGGCCTTCGCCGCCCTGGCTGGGTTCACTTGGGATGCGCGTTGGCAGGTGCCCGGAGACAGTCTCGATTTGCCCTTCGGTTCGTCTATTGTGCTCTTCGTCGTTTTCGGGTCGGTCGTTCAGGGGATCCGCCCGCTTTTCCGGCGCGGAAACTGGCTGTTGCCGGTGATTATGGTCGGCTTGGCGGTATTTTTTCAGCTCGCGTCTCAGTACCTCCTCCTCAGTTTTCGACGTGGTAGCTTTGAGTTTTCGAGCGAATTGTGGTTCACTGTGGTCTTCACCTCGGTGGCTTCCATGGCGCTTTCGCCAGTGCTGTTTTGGCTGAACAGCCGGATTGCCCGGAGGTGTGGTTACGAGCTCGAGATCGAGCAATTCACGTTCCGGAGGTCCTATGGGCACCAAATATAGACTGCGCCTCTACCTGCTCGCCGTTCTGGTGTTGCTCGGGTTGGGCGTGCTCGTAGCCCGGCTCCACAAGGTGCAGGTGGACGATTACAACTATTACGTAAGTCGGCTTCCCGGTGAAAAGGAAGTCACCGTCCGGGTGCCGGGCGTGCGCGGGGAAATTCGTGACCGCAATGGCATGGTCCTTGCCACCAACCGAGCCAGTTACGAGGTTTCCTTCGATTTGAAGGCCATTCTCGAGCGCTACCGGGAGGAGCATGAGGACGTGCCTGCCGTCCAGTATGATGCTCAGGAGGGCGGGATGACCAGGCCTCGCAAGGAGCCGGATATCGTCCAGATCGTCCAGGAAGCCGTCATCCCGGAAATGCAGGCGCTCGGCCTCGCGGAGAACTTTAATGCGGAGCAAATGCAGATCCACTACCGCGGCACCAGCGGTCTCGTTCCCTACAGCTATCGGCGCGATCTTTCCTTCAGTGACTTTGCCGTCTTTGCCGAGAATGACTACAACATTCCCGGGGTGGGGATCGAGGTGAAGCCGCTCCGGGTTTACCCCTACGATGCGTTGGCCTGCCACATCCTGGGTTACCTGAAGTTGCCGGACATCCAGAAGGTCGCGGCAGAAAAGCGGGAAGAGTTCGACCACTACGTGGCGGATGATTACGGGGGCGCGGGGATCGAGAAAAGCATGGACGAACTTCTCCAAGGCCGAGCCGGAAAGCGGACCATGCGGCGCGACGAGAAGGGCGTGATCCGCGGAGAGATCAGTTACGTCCCCCCGACCGCCGGAGCGGATGTGTTCCTGACGATCGATACCAAGGTCCAGTACATCGTGGAAGAGGCGATGCGTGCTATTGGACGGGGGGCCGCCGTGGTCATGGATCCGCGCAACGGGGACATTCTCGCGATGGTCTCGGTGCCGTCGTACAATCCGAACCTGTTCATTCCTGCGGTATCGACGGACGACTGGAATCGCTACACCACGGATGAATCATCCCCCATGTACAACCGGGCTCTGAGCCAGCACCCTCCCGGTTCCACCTTCAAGATCCCCATCGCGCTGGCGGGCTGTCTCTCCAACACAAACCGCCGTAACTTTTATTGCGGAGGCGGCGTGCAATACGGCAACAAATTCATGCAGTGCTGGATTGGTGCCAAAGGGGGGCGGCACGGATCGCTCGATCTGAGCGAAGCAATCAAGAGGTCTTGCAACTGCTACTTTTACCAGTACGGGAACGAGACAGGCATTCGCAACATCGTGGAAATCACTGGAAAAATGGGGCTGGGGCACAAGACGGGAGTTCCTTTGGACGGGGAGATGCCCGGACTGGTGCCCACGCCGGAGTGGCTCAAGTTGCGCGGCATGGTTTGGAGCGATGCCTACACGGCGATGACTTCGATTGGGCAAGGCTTCACCGAGGCCTCTCCCCTGCAAATGGCTTCCGTGACCTGCACGGTCGCCAACGGCGGGAAGGTTTATCAGCCGAGACTGGTCAGAAAGATCGTCGAGAAGGATGGCAAGGTCGTGGTGCCGGATGAGCCCGTTCTCACGACGGACCTCGCCAAAGAGGGGCTCACCAAAGACGAGCTTGAACAGGTCAAGCGCGGAATGTGGAAGGTCGTCAACGAGGAGGGCGGCACGGCGGGCCGCGCGCGGTCTCCGAACTTCGCGGTTGCAGGCAAGACCGGCACTGCCCAGACCGGCAACACCCGCGAGCCTACTAACGCCTGGTTCATTTCCTTCGCACCTTACGAGGAACCGGAACTTGCCGTGGCGATCTTCATCCACAACGCGGACTCGGGCGGGAAGTGCGGGGCCCCGATCGCCGGACACATCATCAAACAAATCATGGCGTTGAAACATGGCTACATCGTGGAAGCCAAGCCGTTGGTGGAAGCCAAAGGGAACTTTGACCGGATCGATCTGGTGAATTTCGACAACCTGGGGCTGGATCAATTTGTCGAAGGCGATGACGCGGACGCCGCAGTGGAATTACCGGAAGGATTTGCGCCGCAAGTGGTGCGTTCGGACCGATCCCCGCAGAACATGCCTTCCATCCGGCGGGAGGCCGACAGCCGGGGACGTGTCCCAGTGGCCCGGAGATATACCCCACCGTCCAAGCGTCCCACTCCGCAGAAGAAGCCACCATTTAGCGGGTTCTTCAAAAAGAAAGGCCGCTGATCAGGCGTAGCGGGAAAGCAGTTTTCAGATGGAACACGCAGAACGCTTCCATCGGGGGGGAAAGATGGTAAGAATTTCAGGATCAGATTTCACAGGCATGGCATTAAATCAAATTAGACGGCTATTTGGACTCAAGCGCCTCAACGAGGGCATCCGCATTGTGGTGAATTGTGAGAAGCTCGAGAACCGAGTGGCTCTGCTCGAAAACGGTTCCGTCGAGGAATACGGGGTGGAGCGGGTCGATTCCGAGAATCTTGTGGGATCGATCTACAAGGGCAAGGTCAAGAACATCGAGCAGGGCCTCAAGGCCATGTTTGTCGATATCGGTCTTGAAAAGAACGCCTTCCTACACTTTTGGGACGCGATTCCCGAGGCTCTTGACGCCGGGATGGAGGAAATCCGCCGGCCGGCCAGCTCCAAGAAGAAACAGAAGATCACGGCAAAGGATATTCCCGATCTCTACCCGGTCGGTTCAGAAATTCTCGTCCAGGTGACCAAGGGGGCCATCGGCAACAAAGGGCCCCGGATCACCACCAACGTTTCCCTGGCCGGACGTTTCATGGTGCTGATGCCCCGGAATGATCAATTCGGCATCTCCCGCAAAATCGAGGATCCCAAGGAACGCGCACGTTTGCGCAAGCTCATGGAGCAACTCCAGATCCCCGAGGGCATGGGCATCATTCTGCGCACCGTTTCCCAAGGGCAACGTCTCCGCTACCTGGTCCGCGACCTCAACATCCTCCTTGAGCAGTGGGATCAGATCGAGGACAACCGCGACGCGATGAAAGCCCCGGCCTGCGTCTTTCACGAGCCGAACATCATCGAACGCACGGTCCGCGATTTCCTCACCGATGAAGTCGAAGAGGTCATTATCGATAATGAGGAGGTCACCGAGCGGATGAAGGACATGGTCGGGGCCATCTCCCGCCGGTCGCGCAACCGCATCACCTTCCATAGCTCCCAGGAACCGATCTTCGAAAAATTCGGGATCCAGCGGCAGATCGATGACGCCTTCTTCCGGCAGGTCTGGTTGCCGTGCGGCGGCTACCTGGTGATCGATGAAACGGAGGCATTGATTGCCGTAGACGTGAACACCGGTCGCAACAAGGGGGCGGGGGACAAGATGATCCTGGAGACCAACTTGGAGGCCGCCGCCGAGGTGGCCCGGCAACTTCGGCTTCGTAACATCGGGGGGTTGATCGTCGTCGACTTCATCGATATGCGCAGCCGCAAGGATCAGCAGGCCGTCTTCAAGGTCGTCAAGGACCGGCTGAAACGGGACAAGGCCAAAACGCAGGTGATGCCGATCTCGCCCCTCGGGCTGCTGGAAATGACCCGGCAACGTCTGAGCGAGAGCCTCAGCGTCACCGTTTCTGAGCCTTGTTCCTATTGCAATGGGCGCGGCGTCGTCAAGTCCACCACGACGATGAGTGTGGAACTGCAGCGCAAGATCAACGCGCTGATGTACCGCAAGCACATCACCGCACGCAGCCTTCTCATCATCGTCCACCCCGAGGTGTTGCATCGCCTGAAGAGCGAGGACTCCGCGTTGCTCGTGGAGTTGGAGCGGAGACACGAGGCTCGCTTTACCTTCCGGAGCGATCCCAGCTACCACCGTGAGCAAATCAGCATCTGCAACGCGGATAGCGGTGAGGAATTGAAGCTTTGAGAGAGAACAGGGTTGCGTTCGCGGCCAAGTTCCCTTTATTGCCGCGCGAAGCCAAAGCCCGTTTCCTATTAATCAGTTAGCAAACAAAATTCTATGAAGCTCATCAAACTGTCTGTTCTCACCCTCGCGGCCCTCACTCTTGTGTGCGCGTCTTGCGCGAAGAAGGAAGCCGCTGCTCCGGCTCCGGGTTACGTCGAATACGGCAAATAATCCTCTCACCGGTTCATCCGGTGGCTCTTTTTGGGCGGACCTTTCCCGGGTCCGCCTTTTTTTTACCCCCTCCTCGTGCACCGAAGAGTTTGACAACCGAGCGCTTTCTCGCACCTTTACCGTCCCCACGATGGCAGGATAGCTCAGTGGTAGAGCAGAGGACTCATAAGCCTTTGGTCGGCGGTTCAAATCCGCCTCCTGCTACTGTCTTCGCAAGTTCCTGTAAATCAGCGACTTAGAGTTCCACAAGGGAGGTCTTACGGGCTCGGTGGTAACACTGGGGTAACAAATCCGACCACGTCGAGGACGACGGAAATTCCCGGAAAGTCTGGCGAAGAGTCACTATCTCCGGTCGATTCGAGCTTCTGGTCAGGTGATCGAATCACCATACATCCGCTGGACCACTGACTGCCACTTGATCACCCGGTCACGAAATGCCTCAATCATCGCGGAACCTTTGAGATCTGTCATCCCCGTCCAGAACGACCACATCCCTGCCGCCTGAAAGGTTGATTCCAACCCGGGGAGAGCTTCCCGAATCCAGATCGCCTTCAGGCTTTCGCTCGCGTCCGGGGAAGCGGCGAGCCGGTCCACCGTATCCAGAACGAGGCGACACCCTTCATACCACGGCGTTTGGCAAAACCAGATCAACTCTTTCCCAGGTGCCAAAAGAAAGGAGTTCCAGGCCTGATGATCCAGCCAGAAATGCTTGCGGCGGACTCCTGGCTGTGAGTGAACCAGGCCAGAACGCTCCAGGTCGTTGAGGAGCGCCTGGACCGATTTCGAGAACCAGCCTGTCTGGCGGGCAATCTCGGCCGGATATCCCCGCTCGTGGCACATCAGCCAGGTCAAGACTTCGGGCCGCGCATTTACGCCAAACAGCGCCCTCATTCGGAAAAGGAAGTTCGCGGGTTCCAAGGGGGAGGGGAGGTGAGTCATCCCACGAGGGGTGCATGTCGCCAGAATCTCTTTTCCAGCCGACCCCCCATCATCCGGATGTTTAGCGGGATGATGGAGCAATGCCTTCCACCCCAGATGCCCGTCGGAAACTAAACGCGAGGCGATCTCTTCCAGCAGGACGGCATCGCCAAGGGAGGTCTGTTGCTGGAAGCTCTTGAGACGGTGGATACTGATCAAGCCACCGTTGAGCATGAGCCAGTCCAAGACCTCCTCAAGCAATCGCGGCTCCTGACTGGCAAAGCGGGTCGTGGCCAGGAGGATGGCCTCTGGATCGATGATGAATTCTACTTTCCGGAAGTGTCCGCCTCCAGCAACGCCGAGGGCAATCCACTGGTCCCAGAGCGATTGGATCAGCGCTTCACGCGCTGAATTCCGGATATCGGCAAACGAGTCCTTCATGACCAAGATTCTTAAGCAAGTTGCGAAGTTCAGTTACAGCTCCCGCCACAACCAACTCTTCCCGGAACAACCAATCCAACACGGAGGCAGCCTCGTCAGTACTGGGAGCAAGGGCGGCGAGGTCGGCAGCATCCGTTTTGCGCCGTTCCCGTTTCGGATCGATGGCGGAGTGAAACTTCAGGTGAAGCAGGGCAGGTCGACCTGCGAAACTGATGGTCAGGCGGTTGCCGTATTCCCGGACGGTGAGTTCGTCCCAGACCCGGGGAGGATAGCGGTTTAAGGGAATTGCTACCATTCCGGCCATCGCATTGAGCCAGTTCGGCTTCAGTCCCATTTCACCTGCCACTTTCGTCGCGGCCTCTGCAAGGGGTAGGCCGGAAGAATCTCGAAATCGACAAGCCCGCGCTGTGCCCAGACATCGACATCTTCAGTGGTCCGGCTTACGACCCCGGTCGCGAGCAAGGCGGACCCGCCGATGACGACAAGGTGAACGGGTTCGGTCCCCTCGGAGTCCAGAAACTCGCCCAGAAGAAGCAACGATTTGTTCAGGAGCGTCTGGTTAAGGTTGACCGCCATGGATGACTATAACATCCGTCAGGGAGGTTTCAAACATCTATCTACGCAGATAAAGGTCTTTCCTGATGGGACAAGCCGGGGAGGGACTGCGATGTCCCTTCAGACCGCCAAGGGAAAGGCGGCGGGCGGAGCTTGCAATTTCATCGCTTTGGATCTCATTTAGCCCGGCCCATTTTTGGGTAGAGTTGATCCCGCGCTGCGAGATCCAAATAGAGTTACGGGAAACCGGACCCGCGTTTCATCGCGGCCGGGAACCCAATCGAGCGAGTATTACCCGGCGACATTGTCCGGGATTTGAGGAGTTCTGACGCGACCCAGCGGCCTACCGATAAACGGCAAGGCAGTTTCGGGGGGGGGTAGTTTGTTCATTCGCCCCTTACCTGGAGTTGCTTGCCCGCCTCGGCCTGTCGGTGTCGCGCCAAAATCCAACACAGCGATCGCGACGGGTATCCCCGACCTTCTCTCCCCTCCAGGTGCAATCCCGGTGATGGGGCGGCGAACCACCGGGGACAAGTCGCGAACGCCAAATTCTTCGCGATGAAAAATTCTAATTTGTTGATTAACTCTCAGGAACCCCAAAAATCGGCAAGACGGACCACCAAGGGAAGCCAAGCCGATCCACGTAGCCTAATGGGCATGGTGGCGGCGGAGGTCCAGGCTGAAGCTTGGGAACTCCCGTTCCAGGTCTACTACCATGCCACCCACCGCAGATACCTGATCCGAAACGGGAAGGGCCGGTGGCTAGAAAAGGATGCCCGCCAATTCCGTCGCCAGCTCAAGCTTGAGGGGTGCGACCCCGACCGCCTCGATGGCGTGATTCAGGACGTTGAGGATCACCTCGACATAGACTACGCCGGGCTGTTGGCGGGCCGGAAGGAGGGCTTCTACGAGGAGAACGGCATTCGGATGCTAGTGACCTCGTCCCCGGAATACATCGATCCGGTCCCCGGAGCTTGGCCTACATTGCGGGCTCTCATGGAAGGAATGCTCGTCAATAACGAGCCTGAACACGGCGAAGCCCAATGGCAGACATTCCTTGGCTGGCTTCGGGGAAGCGTCGTTGGCTGTCGCGAGGGGACCGGCCATCAGGCCCAGGTCCTCGCCATCGCCGGCCCCGCCGGAGCGGGCAAGTCATTGTTCCAGCATCTCTTTACCCACATGGTAGGGGGAAGGGCCGCCAAGCCGTTTGGATTCATGAGCGGCAGCACGCAATTCAATGCCGAACTCTTCGGGGCCGAGCACATGATGCTCGAGGACGAGTGTGCCGATGACAGTTCAAGGGCCCGAAAGCGGATCGCGGCGACCCTGAAACAATTCACCGTCAGCACCCGGTTGCAACCCCTCCACGCGAAGGGCAAGACCCAGATCAACGTTTCGCCGTGGTGGCGGGTCACGGCTTCATTGAACGACACCCCGGATGCCCTCCAGGTGTTGCCCCCGATGGAACCGGGGATCGAGGACAAGATCATCCTGCTTCGCGCATCGAAGTCTGCGATGCCGATGCCCACTGGCACTGACGCGGAACGAGAGGCGTTCCAAAAGCGACTCGTCGGCGAACTCCCTGGGTTCCTCCATTGGCTCATCCACGAACACCGGGTTCCGCAAAGCTTCAGCGACGACCGGTTCCAGGTGAGGACTTGGCAACATCCGGAGCTGACGGAGAAGCTGAAGACGCTGTCAAAGCAATCGCGGCTTCTTGCTCTGATTGACGCGAGCTTCCCTTCAAGCTTAACGGAAGAAAGGAAACCCTGGACGGGGACCGCAAGGGACCTGTGTGCCTACCTCCTAGAAAAGGCGAGGCCGGACGCGGAGGATCGGAAGCTGCTCTCCAACCAAATCCACTTGGGGATGCTGCTTGGCGGTTTAGCCGAGCTCCAACCCGCCCGCTTCCAGGCCGCCCGATCCGCGACGGAGAGGTGCTGGCGCATCCAACCTCCGACCGATGACACCCTGACGGCTGAAATGCAGGTTTGACGCGCATCTTTGGTTCTGGGGTTTCCGGAGCCGAACCAAAAAAAAAGGGGTGTCAGGGTGTCACAGGCCGCCCATGCCACCGATCAAAGAGCCCCGCCGGAGTCCGGCGGGGCTCTCCCGGTCATCAACCCGGTCGGGTTGCGGAATGGAGAAAATTACCTCCTTTCAAGCTTCCCCGCCAACCATCCCCGCTCAACGACCTGGTGATCGAGGTCCTTTCCGAACAAACTCCGAACAAGGTCCGCGAGATCGTGCTGGTCCCCGCTGAGGCGGTCCTTCGAATCCACGCAATTGGAATCCCTTTGGGCGATCCTCTCGTCCGGGAACACCGGGATCACATCGGGGAAGCCGGTGAGCTTGCCTCCCTTGGGGCGCGCACCGTGTCAAGGACGCCGTGGATCCTGTGCCTTCCGGGGCTACGCTGGTGGGGCAGGGCGACCAGAACTCAGCTTTCCCGCCCGATGACTAAACCAAAAACCTGAAAGCAGGCTTTTGCTCATTCAACCCTGAGGCCACTCCATCGCCGTCGGCCTGGGGATGGAGCAACTGTCTTTTCGAGTTTTCCTTTCCCGGACGTTCATGTGGGTGGACGGCACGGCTTGCCCCGGGAAGTCGAGAATTACCTTATGAAGATAAGCTTGGTAACTTTAAGACGTGGTCGAAGGCTCGTTGAGAGCCTTCAGGACGGCGCTCGCAATGCTGTTGAGATGGCAGAGTAGTTTCCGTGCCACCGCCATAAGGGCGACTTTCTTGGGTTTCCCATTCTGGACCAGCCGGGAATAGAAGGCCTTGGCATGCTCATTGTAGCGTGAAGCAACCAGAGCGGCCATGTAGAGGTTCTTGCGAAGCACGCGCCGACCTCCATGGCAAGAGCGTTTGCCTTTCCAGGCACCGCTCTCACAGTCGAACGGGGCTACACCCGCCAAGGATGCGATCTGCCGGCGATCTACCCGGCCCAACTCTGGCATCAAGGCGACGAGCTTGGTGCTGACGCGCGGTCCGACGCCCTTTACCTGCTGATAGGCGTTGCGCAGCGCATTGGCTTCTTCGTTCGCGGTCACAGAGGCCTCGATTTCCCTATCCACCTCAGCGATGGATTCGTGGAGCGCACGGAGCTGGTCTTGGTGGGTTTTGCGGATGAAAGCGTCTCTTGACTGCTGAATGCGGCACTCCGTGGCGAGCGCATTCTTGATCAGGTCATCGCGAAGTTGCTCCAGGTCGGCCAGCCTGCGGATCGCGGCGGCGGGCCGCCCCTGGGGAAGAAGTTGATGACGCAGGCCGAAGCGGGCCAGCATTCGGGCGTCGATGTTGTCGTTCTTGGCCTGCACACCGCAGGCCCTGGCGAAGTTCCTGGCGTTCCTGGGGTTGACGAGCCGGAAAGGAATTCCGGCCTGCTCCAGTGCATCCAACAGATCCTTCTCGTATCCTCCGCTGGCCTCAAGGACAACCATCGGATGGTCCGCCGCGGCCATTCGCAGGACGATGGCATGGATTCCATCGGGGGTGTTGGCCATGCGTTGGCTCTTGCAATCTTCGCAGGTGGCCACATCCAGGTGGGATTTGGAGACATCCACGCCAAAGTACGTGAATGCCACGTCGTGAGAATTCTTCTTGCTCATTCTTGTGATTCGAGCTGGCTTCTGGAAGCCGCTCAGGCAACTGTTCGAGTAGAAAAGAGGTGGAGGCGGGGTTCCTCGCTCCATCAAGTGCTGCCGTGGGCACACCAGGGGGTGGCACGAACTCCTCGCCTCCAGGGCAAACAGGCGACCACCTGCTTGCCCCATCAATCTTTCGACTGACAGAGCCAGAATACTACCGGTTTAAGACACAAGGGGGTTCACCCGAAACCCCGATCACTTGTCACCTACTTTACTGATTTGGCCCTCAACTTTACCCCTACTTTACACCTACTTGTCACTCCTGGGCTTCGCCTCCCTGCGTGTCCTTGCGCCTCCGCTCTCCCATTCGCCGCTTCCTGCGCCCTCAAAACGGGCATCTCAGTGAAGAAAAAGTGGAAAGCGCGAAAAACAGACTGTCATACGACCTGAGTATGGGTGTACCCCCCAGGGAACTTGCGAGAACTCGCGAATAGATTTCCTGTCCTTGCGAAGCTCTGCACTACGCATGTTCTCGAAGCTTACTTTGATAAGGCATCCTAGCGGCTGATGATGCGAGCGGCTTTCATAAGCAAATTCTAAAAACTTCTGAGAATCTTGGCTGCGCCCCTGGGCCGAAGTCTGTTGCGCGACAAATTTGGTGCCGTGTCAACCGCCAGACGCCGGTGTACATTCCGGCAAGTGGCTTGGTGCCTGCCATCCCAACCTACCTCGAATCAAACCGATCGCGATTTTTCTGTAGTCATGCGATTCACGGGACCGATCCCTCCTTGATGCCGGATTTTTTGAGATGGAGCCCCCCTCCACCGGATGCTTATCGCCAGTCCATGACGGTGCAGGTCAGAAATTCGGACTTGCGGTGCGCTCGTTCTTCTTTCACGGTCATAGCTAGACTAGCCAGTCGGTTGCCCGGCATGAACGACACGATCAAGCCCGACACCCAGGCACCCGATCTTCCGTCGATTCGGGATCTCCGGTCAAACAATTCCGCTGCTTGGCGGCAAGCCTACCCCAGGTTGCTCGGCGTCGCCACTTCGGTCGTCCGTGGGGTGCTCGATCCCTCAAGCGGACATGACTGGAGCGACAGGGCGTCCCAATCTGTTTGGGACGTTTACAAGCTCTTGACCGGCACCGGCTCCCAATGGATTCCCCAATCGTTTGAGGATCTTCTCAAACTCACGGCGACGATTGCGCGTCGCCGGGCCTTTGATCTGATCCGGCGTGGAAAATGCCGTCCGGGGCCACCGCTGGGCATTGATCCTGAAGCAGATTTTCCGGATTCCGACCTCGCCTCGGAACCGCTATCGTCCTCCCTTCTGAGCCTGGAGGAGATCCTCTCAGTGGTCGATTGCCTGGAACCGCCCCTGCCTCAGATGTTTCGGGAGCGATTTGTCGAGGGCATCGAGTTAAAGGATGTGGCAGAGAAGCATGGCATCTCCTACAAGAACGCGACGGTGAAGTTCTTCCGGGCGTACGCGGTGCTTCGCCAGAAGTTGAAACCCTGGATTGGTAACGATTGATGATTCCACACGAGGGACATGCCCGACTTGAGTCGCTGATCCGGAGCGAGTTCCCGGAACTCAGCCCCAGCGAGGTGCTCGAAGTGGCCGAGGAAGCACGCAACCTGGGCCTTGGCGATTGGCAAGACGCGGATCTCATCCTCCGCCTCGTCCGATCTCTCCGTAGCGAGACCCTGGCCATCCAGCATGCATCGCAGGCTACCGACGAGGACATCGGCATTGTCCCTCTGCCAGATTGGCTGAAGGAAGGGCTTGGTCAGCCGAATCGGGAAAGACCCAAGATCGTGAGCTTCCCGCACTGGTTTCCTGGGATTGCTGCCGCGGCGGCGGTCCTGGTGGTGGCAGGGTTGATCATGTTTCCATTCCGGGAAACCGGCGACGTGCGCGGCGGACCGGACGGTCCCGGAAACGCCACGTTCACTCTGCTTTCTCCGGGAACCGTCACTGCTCTGCAACAACCCGTGATCAGTTGGACGACCCTGCTGCGGGTTCCTCTCCGGGTCACCATCCTGGAGCCGGACTCAGGCGCGGTTGTTTGGAGAACCTCGCTGGCAGCCGATGCCGCTCCGGTGGTCATCTGCGGTCGGGAGCAGGCTCCGCCCGTTCGTCTGCGCCCAGGGCAACGATACATCGTTGAGATCACCGGCGACAAGGACGACTCGTCCATCGTGTTCGCCCGACGGGAGTTTCGGGTGACGCCGGATGCTGCGGCCGAAACTCCTGTAGCCCTAGACCTAGACGACATTGAAGCCACCGTTCGGCGATGGTTGGCCGCGGGATACGCGGCGGACGCCGTGGGGTGGCTTAAAACAGCACCCGAGCCCCTAGGAGCCACCTCACGTTTGAGGCGACTCCGGATCGAAACCATGGACGCACTACAGAATGAAGCATCGCCGTAGCCTGACCTCACTAACCCGAGTTTCGCAGTTGATCGAGCCCGAAAGCCGTTCCTACGGGCTTTTCTGCCCACATCCGATTTGTGCCACTACGCCGCGCCTTCCGGGACCGCTCCGTCGCTCACGACGAGAATGCTCCGGGGCAGTTCCGATTACCCCAACTGATCCCATTAGCCATCGAGAAGCGCCCCTTGCTTCTCTTGGGGGGGCGCGATCACGAACCAGGAAATATCACTACCGTCGCCAAGACCAAGCCGCGTGTGTTCGGATGCGATCGCCAATAGGTGCCTGTATTCACCGCTTCTCTTCGAAGATTCTTGCCTTAACGTTCGTCTGGCCAGTTCTTGTCCTAGCAGAAAACGACAATTCCCGTCCGAAAGACGGCGAAAACCCAATGCCGCAGGAGGAGCTCACTACTGCCACGCGTCTGTATGAAGGTGGAAGAGGCGACTATCGACGGTTTCCAAGAGCGTTTTCGATATTTGATGCACTGGCTCGATCCGGAGATCAAAGAGCGCGGGCCTATCGCGGACATATGCATTGGAATGGTTTGGGGACAGAGCGCAATACCGAGAAGGGGTTAAAGGATATAAGGATGGCTGCTGAAAATAGAGATCAAGTTGCGATGGTCTCATGGGCTTGGTTGCTTGCAACTGGGTTCGCGAGCCCCAATGGCGTTCCAGACTTAAGGGCTGCGGAAGAGTTCGCGCAGCAAGCTGCCGCCATGGGAGAACCGTTAGGCTTCTCTCAGCTATCCGCACTGAAGGCGTGGAGAGGGAGTGAACATGACTATGCGGAGGCTACAGCCCTCCGTGAGAGAGCGTTCGCTGCAGCCCGGAAAGCAGCCACTTCGGGAGTTTGGAGGACGAGATTCTGCCTAGCTGAGTTTCAGATTGCAGGCCCTGGAGTTTCGCCGGACTATACTGAAGCGTCCCAAACCTATGCGGCCCTTGAAGCTGACGGCTCCGTGTTTGCAAAGGCAGGATTGGGGATATGCGAATTCACGCTTGCCAAACGAGGTGATATTCGCCGGGCAAAGGCCGGCGCACGAATCTTGGCCGAAGCTGCGGATGCTGGCTGCTTGACTGCAATGAGGATTCTCGCGTTTCATTACATGACTGGCTCCCACCCGGAAGGAAAGAACATCGCAAAGGCCCTGGCCCTCCTCCGTGTGGCATCAGAACACGGAGAGCCTACCGCAATCGCGTTGTTGGCTGACATGTACATCCCACAAGCCGGTGTGTCCGAGCAGGGATGGAATTCGGCCGTTGGGGGAGCAAACATCGAAATTGCAATCAAGTTGTATCAGAGGGCGTACAGTTACGGACATGGTGAGGCGGCGCGAGTGATTGCAGATCTTTATGCGGATGGGCGCCATCCCGAAGGCAGCAATCGCCAGCAGGCGCTGTCTTGGTACCAGAAAGGGGCTTTGCTAGGGAGCTTTTCGGCGATGATACGGGCAGGAATGCTCAACGATCCATCCGTTGGCTCGATGGATCGGACGAGACTCGAAGAGGACGGTGAGCAGGCGAAGATCTGGTATACGCGGGCTAGTTTGGGCGGCAGCGCAGACGGTATGCACGCGCTTGGTCTCTATTACCAAAAGGGAATCGGAACGCCTAAAAACGTGGTCCGATCCGCAGAGTGGATGGAGCGCAGCTACAAAGCTGGAAACAAAACCGCTGCCGCGTATGAATTGGCCCGCACCCTTTTGGGGAAATTTGACAGTGGGAGCTACGAAGCGAAGGCGCGCGATCCCGAACGGGCCATGGCACTGCTTGAAGAGAGCTGTGCGGCGGGTTACACACTCTCGATGTGGGCCATCGGGGACGCTTATGCGAATGGAACCCATCCGGAAGGCAAGAACCACACGAAAGCCGTCGAATGGTTTACTAAGGCTGCGGACGAGAAGCAAGGTATTGCGATGGCAGAGTTGGGCCTTTACTATGCACCATTCCCAACTGCCTTCTGCAAGGACCGGAATGTAGCAGTCGGCGGATCCGATGCGAAACGCGCATCGGATTGGTTGGAGAAAGGTGCCCTTGCTGGAAGTAGCTATGCCATGGCGCAGCTCGGTTTCATGTATAGCGATGGTCTTCACCCGGAAGGTCCCAGCCTTACGAAGGCGCTGGAATGGTTTCGGAGGGCGGGGGATGCGGGGGATGCGGATGGTATGGCACAATTCGCGAACTACTATGCCCCCTTTCCAGGTGACTTCTGGACAACGCGGAACAAAATTGTCGACGGCCCGGATGCAGCGAAAGCAGCCGAACTATACGAGAAGGCCGCCGCGCTTGGCAGTGCATTTGCTATGGTGAAGATGGGTTATTTCTTTCGTGATGGCCTGCACCCAGAGGGAGTCGATCTTAGGAAAGCATTGGATTGGTTTCGGAAGGCGTCCGAAGCGGGTGATGCGGATGCTATGTCACAGGTAGCCAATTATTACGCCCCTTTCCAAGATGACTTCTGGACGACTCGAAACAAGATTGTCGGCGGACCGGATGCAGCGAAAGCAGCCGAATTATACGAGAAGGCCGCCGCGCTTGGCAGCGCATTCGGCAAGGCGAAGATGGGATTTCTCCATTTGTCCGATCTGCTCACGGATGGTGATAGTCAATCGAAAGCATTTCAGTGGCTTGCATCGGCCGCCACAGCCGGAGATGAGGAGGCCGAAGTCGCCCTCGCCTTATCCTACTACCTTCCACTAGAAGTCGATGGCCAGCCAGAGAGAAACCGAATCGCCGGGGGAGCCAATCCTGCGAGAGCCGAAGAGCTGTTCGAGTCAGCGGGGTCGAAGGGATGCTATGCTGCGTATAAGGCACTCGCGGAGGGCTATTTGGCCGGATGGTTTCCAGGCGGCGTTGATCTCAACAAGGCATACGAATCGGTAGTGATGGCTGCGGAGGCAGGAGACGTGCAATCAATGCTCTTCTTATTTACCTTCACCTATCCCAACGATTTGACGGGAATCGAAGGATCTGATTTAGAGAGGCTGGCTCCAGTAAAGAAGAGGGACATCCCCCTTGCCGTCCGTATGGCGAAGATGGCTTGGGAGGAAGGGGAGCCAACAGGTGCATACTTCCTCGCGATGTTGTATTTGAGTGGTGACCATCCCGAGGGACGTGACAACAAGAAGGGAATCCAGCTGCTTTCGGAAGCTGCAGCGGGAGATGAGAAGGAAGTAATTCCGGTTTTGGCGCAACTCGCTTCCTCTGGAGAAGCTGATGCGATGCTTGCTCTTGGAGTTGCCTACTTCGAGGGGCACGCAGTGGAGCAAAATCGCACGGTCGCCAGGGCCTGGTTCCACAAGGCGAAGGAAGCCGGAGTTTCCGTCCCTGCCAAGTATTTCAAAACCTCCGCACAATGAGAGCAATGCGATTCTATGGCCAAGCACCCAATACCGCGATGCTTCTGCTTGCCGTGGGCATCATCGCGTTCCCCCATGTTGACGCGCGAGATCGTTCGAAGGCTGACAGCGGAACGGCACGCACAGGACAACTAGAGCAAGCAGAGCAAGCCAGCGATCTCATCCAACGGATGGTGGATCCCTCCTATGAGGATGGAAGTATCGAAGACGCCATCGCTCTTTGGACTCAGGCTCTTGCCCTCACCGAGAAGGAGGTCGGACCCAATCACCCTGAGACGGCCACGGGCCTCAACATCCTGGCACAGCTCTACCAAAAGTTTGGGCGTTATGAGGCAGCCCTTCCGCTATTCAAACGCACCCTTGGAATCGTTGAGTTGCGATCCGGGCGTAATCACCCGGATGTAGCAGAGTGCCTATCCAATCTCGCGGGTCTTCACGCCGCCATGGGCAATTTTGACGAGGCGCTTCCACTCTTTGAACGCGCCCTTGCCGTCCAGAAAGAGCGTTTCGGGCTTGAGCACCCAAGTACTGCCATTACCCTTAGTCGGCTTGGATCTCTATACCTAAGTCAAGATCGCTTTGAGCAGGCCCTTGCATATTGTGAACGGGCTGCGGCCATTCTTGAGCAAGAGCTCGGTCGCGATGATCCGAATACAGCTACCAGCTTCAACAACCTCGCTTGTCTCTTCGTGGAGATGGGGCGCTACGAAGATGCGCTACCGATTCACAAACGCGCTCTCGCGATTTTTGAAGCGAAGCTCGGCCATGACCATCCAGAGACAGCAACAAGTCTGCACAACTTGGCCTCTCTCTACGATAGGATGGGCCTCATCAACGAGGCGCTACCGCTCTACATTCTCGTCCTTGACATTCGCGAGAAGAAGTTGGGTCCGGATCACCCGCATACTTGCTTCAGTCGCAGCAACCTCGCTGGTCTCTACCACAATATGGGAAACTATACCGAAGCGATTTCGCTTTGTCAGCGCGCCCTTGAGAGTCGCGTAAGGTTACTCGGGCCAAACCACCCGGAAACGGGCGAGAGCCTGGGCCACCTGGCGAGTCTCTACCTGGACACCGGACGCCACGCCGAAGCGGAGCCGCTTTTCGAACGCGCCATAGAGATTGGTCAAGAAGCCGTAGGACCGGAGCACCTAGCTATCGCCGGTAGTCTCGCCGGTCTGGCCGCACTCTATGAAGCGACGGAACGGCATCCCAAGGCCATCAAATTTGGGAAAGAGAGCGTGAGGATCGAGATGAACAGTCTGCGCCGGATCCTCAACTATTTCCCCGAGGCGGATTGCCTCGCCTACACAGCGACTCGATCGCCCTCTGATTTGCCGGGCTACCTCGGCTCTGGACCTCTGGCCGCTTCCGTCCAGCTCCAGACTAAGGGCCTGGTCATGGAGTCCATGGGTTTTCGTCGCCGCCTCCAAGTCCTCCTGGCCGGGGATTCGGAAGGGCTCACCCTCCTGCGCCAGCGCGAGCAACTTGCTCCCGGCTATCAGAAGCTACTCCTGGAGCAGGGCGAATCCGCCGAGGCGACCTTGGCCTTCAAGGAGGAAATCGATGACCTGGACAAGCAAATTAACCTCCGCCTTCGGGGCTCCTCCGGCGCCAGTCTCAGGCTGGCCCCGCCCGCCGTGGAGCTCACCGGACTGCAAGAAGCCCTCCCCAAAAGCGTGCTCCTCCTGGAAGCCTTCCGCTACTCTCACCTGCTCAAGGATAGCAAGGGCTTTGAATCCCGCTTCGCCTGGACGGTCATCGGTCCGGCGTCGTCCGGGGAACCGCTCTTCATCCCGCTCGGCGCGGCAGAGCTGATCGACGCCGCCATTGCCGAGTTCCGCCACTGGGCCCGTCCGGTAGATCCCCGGAACAAGCAAGACCCACGAGTTGCCCTCCGTCCCAGTGAACTGAATGGCAAGATCCAAGCAGCCTCGCAACGCCTTTATGATCTGCTCTGGCTGCCGCTGGTGAACGCGGAGGCCCTTCCCCGTGAAGTGACCGCCGTGGTCATCAGCGCCGACTCTCAGCTTCATTTCCTGCCCTTCGGACTGCTCTCGGCGGACGGCGAGCGTTTCCTGTGCCAGGACTACACCATCCGCTACGTGAACTCCGGTCGCGATCTGGTGAACGCCCCCACGGCTGTGATCGCCGGCACCAAGAAGGCGCTTTTGGTAGGCAACCCGCTCTATGGCGACAATGTGCCCCAGCGGGCGCTGGCCGGCGAGTCGATTCCGACCACCACACTGGACATGAACCTTCGCACTGGCATGGCCGAGGACACCCGCGGCCTGTCATTCGCCCCGCTTCCCGGCACCTCCACTGAGATTGCTTTGCTCAAGAGCCTCTTGGAGAAAGCGGGCTACGACACCGGAACCCTCGACGGGCGGGCCGCCACCGAGACCAACGTCCAGCACAATGTGCAGTCTCCCGCCATCCTCCACTTCGCCACCCACGGCTTCTTCCTACCTGAACCAGAGCAGCATACCTCCCGGCTCGGCGGCCTGGATGGATTTGGCATGACTGGAGAAAGCCGAGGCTTCGGTCTAGCACGGGTGCAGAACCCGATGTACCGCAGTGGCCTGGCCCTGGCCGGGGCTGAGACAACACGCAAGATGTGGGAGAAGGGAGACAAGAACCAGATTCCGCCCACCGAGTCCGACGGCATCCTCCTGGCCGCCGAGGCCGCCACCCTGGATCTGCGCGGCACCGAACTGGTTGTCTTGAGCGCCTGCTCGACCGCAGAGGGCAAAGCCCTCGACGGAGAAGGCGTGATGGGCCTGCGCCGCGCTCTGGCCGTGGCCGGAGCCCGCAACGTGGTCATGTCCCTGTGGGCCGTGGAGGACGAAGCCACCGTGGAGTTTATGAAACGCTTCTACGGGAAGTATCTGGCAGGGACCCAACCGGCGATCGCGCTGCACGAGACCACACGGGAGCTCCTGCTGGAAGGTATACCCAAATACGGACTGCAGGGTGCGATCTCCCGTTACGGGGCATTCATCGCCACCAGCATGGGAGGATTGAAAGACCCGTGAACATTGTTTCGTCGTGGTTGTAGTCGAGGAGCCGACCAAACCGATTCTCCTCCAAGACCACCTTGACCCAACTGACTGACGAATTTTTCACATGAATCCAAGTAGAGGCGCTCTAGCCAGGAAGCACAATCAATCATATCCTCACCTCGCCACGTCCATTTTTTCTTCCCCGGCCTTCTGCGTCACGAATCATTACCCTTTCATGGTAGACTTCACAGACCTACCATGAATACTATCCGAACTACTTCCCGATTCTTTCGCGGGCAAATCACTTTGCCTGTCTTCGCAATCGTGATGGCTTTGATTGCCGTCCCGCTCGTCGAATCCGCGCCAGGGAAGCGCGCCCAGCTCAAGAAGGCGGAGGAGATGAGTGAGAATGCCACCCGCCTTGCCGAGAAGGGAAATTTTCCTGGTGCGATCCAACTCTTGGAGCGCGCCCTGGTGATCCGAGAAAAGGTCCTGGGCCCGGAGCATTCGGACACCGGCATAAGCCTGAACGACCTCGCCCGCCTCTACACAGCGACGGGGCGCTACGCCGATGCCGAGCCGCTCTACGCCCGCGCCCTGGCGATCCTGGAAAAGGTCCTGGGCCCGGAGCATCGGGACACCGCAGGGATTCTGAACAACCTCGCCGGTCTCTATGCAGACACGGGGCGCTACGCCGAGGCCGAGCCGCTCTACGAGCGCGCCCGGGCGATTTACGAGAAAATCCTGGGCGCTGCGCATCCGTACACAGCCGTGAACCTGAACAACCTCGCCGCACTCTACCAAGCAGTGGGGCGCTATGCCGAGGCCGAACCGCTCTACGTGCGCTCCCTGGCGATTTACGAGAAGGTCCTGGGCCCGGATCATACGCACACCGCGGCGGGCCTGAGCAACCTCGCCGGCCTCTACGCAGCGACGGGGCGCTACGCCGAGGCCGAGCCGCTCTCCGCGCGCGCCGTGGCGATTGCCGAGCAGGTCCTGGGCCTGGAGCATCCACACACTGCCAAGGCCCTGAACACCCACGCCGGCATCTACCAAGAATTGGGGCGCTATGCCGAGGCCGAGCCGCTCTTCGTGCGCTCCCTGGCAATCAACGAGAAGATCCTGGGCGCTGCGCATCCGTACACAGCCGTGAACCTGAACAGCCTCGCCGTCTTGTACCTTGCAACTGGGCGTTACCCCGAGGCCGAGCCGCTCCTCAAGCGCGCCCTGGCAATCAACGAGAAGTCCCTGGGTCCAGAGCACCCAGACACCGCGAGGATGCTGGACAACCTCGCCGGTCTCTATGCAGACACGGGGCGCTACGCCGAGGCCGAGCCGCTCCACGCGCGCGCCCTGGCGATATCCGAGAAGGTCCTGGGCCCGGCGCATCCGGACACCGCCGTGAGCCTGATCTACCTCGCCCTCCTCTACGAAGCTACGGGGCACCACGCCGAGTCATTCGCGGTGGGAGCAAAATGTTCACGCATTGAGACTGTCAATCTGCGCCGGATGCTCAATTATTTCACCGAGACGGACTGTCTCGCCTACGCCGAGGCTCAGTATCCCTACAATCTCTCCGGCAGCCTGGGTTCCGGCCCGTTGGCGGCCGTGGCCCAGCTAGGCCAGAAGGGGCTCGTTATGGAAGCAATCGGCTTCCGCCGCCGTCTTGAGGCCAGCCTCGCTGGGGATGGGGTGGGAACGGCCCTGCTGCGGCAACGCGATCAGCTCGCTCCCGGTTACCGGAAACTGCTTCTGGAGCAGGGCGAATCCGCCGAGGCCACCGTGGCCTTGAAGAAGCGGATCGATGACCTGGACAAGCAGATCAATCTTCACCTCCAGGGAGCCTTCGGCGCGGACCTTACTCTCGTCCCGCCCGCAGTCGAATTGGCGGAGGTGCAGCGGAACTTGCCCAGTGGTGTCCGGCTACTCGACGGCTTTCGTTACCATCACCGGCTCAAGGATAACGCTGGTTTTGAACCACGCTATGCCTGGACGGTCATCGGTCCGTCGTCTGCTGCGGAACCCCTCTTCATCCCGCTCGGCGCGGCGGAGCCGATCGAAGCCGCCATCACCGAGTTCCGCCACTGGGCCCGTCCGGTAGATCCTCGGAACAAGGAAGACCCCAGAGTTGGCATGCGTCCCAGTGAACTGGCCGCCAAGATCCAAGCAGCCTCGGAACGCCTTTATGAACTGGTCTGGCTCCCGCTGGTGAACGCCAAAGCCCTTCCACCCGAAGTGACAGAAGTGGTTATTAGCGCGGACTCCCAGCTCCATTTCCTGCCCTTCGGACTCCTCTCGGTCGACGGCAAGCGCTTCCTTTGCCAGGACTACACCATCCGCTACGTGAACTCGGGCCGCGATCTTGTGAGCGAGCCCGTGGCCGTGACCGCCAAACCCAAGAAGGCACTCTTGGTAGGCAACCCTCTCTACGGCGACAACGTGCCCCAGCGGGCGCTGGCCGGGGAGGTGGTCCCGACCACCACGCTGGAAATGAACCTGCGCCAGGGCATGGCCGAGGACACCCGCAGCCTTTCATTCGCCCCGCTTACCGGCACCGCGACAGAGATTGCGCTCCTCAAGAGCCTCTTGGAGCAGGCGGGCTACGAGACGGGAACGTTCGACGGGCGGACCGCCACCGAGACCAACGTCCACCACAACGTGCAGTCTCCTGGCATCCTCCACTTCGCCACCCACGGATTCTTCCTGCCCGAGCCGGATCAGGCCGCGACCACGCTGGCCCGTCTGGATGGATTTGGCATGACGGGTGACAGGAACGGCTTCGGGCTGGCGCAGGTGCAGAACCCAATGTATCGCAGCGGCTTAGCCCTGGCCGGGGCCGAGACAACACGCAAGATGTGGGAGAAGGGAGACAAGAACCTGATCCCTCCCACCGAGTCCGACGGCATTCTGCTAGCCGCCGAGGCCGCCACCTTGGACCTGCGCGGCACGGAGCTGGTGGTGCTGAGTGCCTGCTCCACCGCCGAGGGCAAGGCCCTGGACGGCGAAGGCGTGATGGGCCTGCGCCGCGCCCTGGCGGTGGCGGGAGCACGGAATGTGGTCATGTCCCTGTGGGCCGTGGAGGACGAAGCCACGGTGGAGTTTATGAAACGCTTCTACGGAAAGTATCTGGGAGGAACCCACCCGGCGATCGCACTGCATGAGACCACACGTGAGCTCCTGTTGGAGGGAGTGCCCAATTTCGGCTTGCAGGGCGCCATCTCCCGATACGGAGCTTTCATCGCCACCACCACGGGCAAATTGAAAGCTCCCTGAAAATTTTTCGTCGTGCTTGTAGTCGAGGGGCCGGACAAACCGATTCTTCTCTCAGACCATCTTATCCTATTCCTTCCTGAAACGCTCTCTCTATGAATCCAGCACAGACCAGTTTGCCCGAAAGTCCTGTTCTAAATCCTCTTCCGGGAGTGCTTACTGATGAGGCTCTCGTCAGTTGCCTTGGGATTGGAGTCCTTGCCACCGGACTTCTGTTCTCCGCAATGGCTCTCTTCGGACCCGCAGTGCCCCCCTCGATCGGCGCCACTCGCAAGACTAGGTTCACTACCTCCGGTGCCGTCACGATCCTGTTACTATTGGCAAGCCTAGTCACCGGCGGCTGGCGAGAGCTGCTCATGGCGCAAGACGACGCCGAAAAGAATCGGCAGCTCGAGACCATGGCAACCCGGCTAGAGAAAATCGAGAAGCAAACTGACTCCGAGGAACTCGTCAAAAGTCTCCTGGCGGCATTCCAGTCGGAATGGAAGGAAGCGCAACTGGATGTCCTGGCGACCCAATCTCGGGGCGGGGCTACCGGGCCCGAAATCGAACTCAAACCGTTGCCTCCATCAATTGTTTCGAAGTTGGAGGAAATCGCTTTGCGGCTGGGCGCCCGTCTCCCGGACGATCCTGCTGCCACAAAAGAAAACCACAAGTAGCCTGTAGTCGCATCGCATTCCGTTTCGATAACATCCCTGACGGCCCGCTTAAGCCGCCACAGAAATCGATGAAACCAAGCCCCCCCTTATCCTACTTTCCGTCCACCACCTTGATGGCACGACTGCTGCTTCCGATCCTGCTGGTCGTCCCCGCAACCGGCCAGGCGTTTCAAGTCCGGCTTCATCTTCCGAATGCCCGAATCGCCATCAACGCCCCCCTGACCGTGGAACTCGGTGCGGACCGCGCATGTAGCGTTCGCCTGATCTTACGGAACCGCAGTGGAAATTGTCAGCTCATGCTCCCCAACCCCCGTGACACCTCGGATTCGCTTCAGCCCGGCGTCATCCGGCAGTTGCCCGGCGTGCGCGATCCCTACGTAATCGCTGAGTCAGAGGCGGGTGATTACGAGCTCCTCCTGCTAGCTTCTACCTGCCCGTTTCCGGAAGAGCCGGACGCCGGGGAGCTCGGGAGCTTGCCGGATCTCGCCTCTTTAACTGCCCGCTTCTGGCCGGAGGGCCCTCCATTTGGACAGTTTGCCATTGTGTCCTCCGTCCTCACCATCGATCCCGAACTTCCCACCCCGCGGAGCTCGCTCCTTCTTCCCGTTGAGTCCGGCGTTAGGCTCGATTCGGATGACGCGCCGCGCTTCACTTCCGAAGGCAGCCGTCTTTCCCTGGCGGCGAAGGCGGAACTGCGTCGGTGGGCGACAGCCATGAACTCCCCCGCCTACCGCCACCAGTGCTTTATCATCGAAGGTCACTCTGATGCCAGCGGCACGCTCGGCTACAACATGAGACTTTCCGAATCGCGGGCCGACGCCGCAGTCGCTTACTTGGCGCAGTGCGGAGTGCTTCCCGAACGACTTACCGCAATGGGCCGGGGGCACTTTGAACCCTGCGCCGATAACTCCACGCTGGCCGGTCGCCGCCGGAACCGCCGCATCACCCTCATGATTGATCCATCCGTGTCCGGCGCACGGCCGCTTTCACTCGTGAAGTAAGTGCACCTGCCTGGAACCCTACTTGATTTTTTTGAACTATCATCCCATCCGAACCATTCCGCATGAAACCTTCCCGATGCTTTACCCTCAACCTAGTCGCTTTGGCGGCGTTGGCGCTTCCGCTCGCTACAGCCGCACCACAATCCACTCCTCCAAAGAAGCGTGCTCTCCTTGTAGGAATTGACCGATACGAGCGAATCCGTCCCCTCGCGGGAGCGAAGAACGATGTCGCGTGGGTCAAGGAAACCTTGATCGCCCACTACGGTTACACTGAGGAAGACATTGTGGTCCTGACTGACAAGGACGCCACGGCCTCAAACATCATCGAGCGAATCAAGAAACACCTCATCAAGGACTTAGGGCCGGAGGATTCTGTCATCTTCTACTTCAGCGGCCACGGGGGACAGGTTCCTGACGTGGACGGGGACGAAGCAGACGGGCGGGATGAGATTCTGGTCACTCACGATTTCTCCTCCAAGAACCCTGCCACCTGGATGACCGACGATGTCGTCTTCCAGTTGACCCAACATCTCCCCACGGAGAAGGCGCTCTTGGTCTTTGACTCCTGCAACTCGGCCACGGTCTGGAGGGACCCAACGACAGAAGCCCCTCAGCTTGGTCGGCCAGCATGGCTTCCGGCAGACAGCGACATTCGTCTGGCACGCCTGGGCTTTTTCGAGTCGACCGAGCCTGCAACAGGCGTGGAGCAACCAGGTACCGCTTTGATTCAGCAAGTGGGAACGGATCTAGGAGACATGATCACGGACCAAGACAATCCAAACCACGTCTACATCTCGGCGTGCGCCGCTTCACAATTCGCGTTCGAAACCCGACATCCAGAGCGCGATGCGCGACATGGTCTCCTCACCACCGAGATCTGCCAGCGCCTCGCGGCTGCCCCGCCCAACTATACCTTCGGGCAATTGCGGGATGACGTCACCAAGGATGTGGTGGCGTGGTCGGACGAACTCAAACAGCGCCAATACCCCACGTTTGAGACCGAAGCATTTCCACGGCAAGTCGAATCCTACCTGGGCGAGAAGCCTCTCCCGGGTGACGTGGCAACTAAGACTGCGTCGACAACCCCAATCAAGAAGCCGTCTCGCAATCCGCTGCGAGCCCTTGAAGACATCATCGGAGGTTGGCAGCCGCGAGGGGACGCCCATATCGAGCTGGAAATGGACAACGACGTCTACACCGTGGGGGACCTCATCAAGGTCACCGTCACCCCCGGCGTCGATGGCTATCTTTGCCTCTACTTCTTCAGCCCGCCAAAGAAAGCGGGTGAAACCGGCACCTCAATGATGATCTTCCCAAACCGGTTCCAGAAGGACAATCGGGTCAAGGCTGGCCAGACCATCACCTTGCCTCCTGCAGGCAAAGACTTCGAGTTTCGAGCCATCGAGCCTGCAGGGACGGAGGTCCTTTACGCCGTGGTTTCATCGGTTCCTCTGACGGACGCGGAGCAGGCCGTGAACCTCCAGCGCCCCTACCAGGTGTTTCAAGACCAAAGTCCGGCCACCATCGCGGCACGCACGGGCCGGGCGATCGGCGTGTTTGCACCAGGGGAGTACCAGCCATCACCGGACAAGGCCGATCCTGTAGTGGGAGAATCCCTGTTCATCTACGAAGTCAAATCCGCAGCCAAATCATTGCCATGATCTCGCCGTTTCGGATTCTCACCACGTTCTGTTCTCTCCTACTCGTCGCTGAAAGCTGGGGGCAAGCGGGGGCCAAGGATGATCAAACCCGCGCCCTGGTATCTACAGAATCGATCCTCCAACTCTTCACCAAACCCGATGCGGATCTCCGCGCCATCGGTGTCTTTGAGGCACCAAGCATTTCCACACAGATCCTTTTCAAGACGGACAGTTTGGAACTGGCCGACGACTTCTCGGAACGGCAACTGGAACAGGTCGGCAAAGCGCTGCAAGACGGGCGTTTGGCCAACTATTTCTTCTCCGTCGAAGGACATACAGATGCCCGCGGGGCCCAGGAATACAACATGAACCTCTCGCAGCGCCGGTCCGAGGAGATCGTGCGGCGTCTCGCTGAGGAATATGGCATCGTCAGGAACCGCCTAGTGGCAAATGGTCGGGGTGAGTTCGAGCTGCTCGTGGACGGCGAGACGGAAGAAGACCATCAGCAGAATCGGAGGGTCGTGTTTGTGAGGGGGTAGCACCGTAGGGTTCTAGCAATCTCAGGCAATCGCGTAAAGATCAAAATATGACGCCATACCAATGCCGCAGCAAATTGTCCACCGGCTCAACTCGCATTGCAATTGCCATCATCCTCGCTAGCCTGGGAGGCACCTGCATGTTCGCACCGGGTCTATTGCTCGGGCAGGAATCGGAGTCCAAATCTGAGCCCTCGCAATTGACAAAAGATGCAATTCTACGTTTAGAGAAGGGCGACTTTAGGGGTGCCGAAGAACTCCTCATGAAATGCCTCGCGATCGACAAAGAGCACCTTGGGCCACTTCACCCAAATACGGCCAAGGATCTTGGCAATCTTGGAACGCTTTATATTGAGATGAGTCGGTTTGCCGAGGCGGAGCGCCTCCTCTTAAAATCACTGCAAATCCTGAAAACGACCGGAAAAGACGATCCGGACGTTGCGACATATATGCAGAATCTTGCCGGCCTCTATGAAGCGACCTTCCAATACACCGAGGCGGAACCGCTCTACCACGAAGCATTAGCAATCCAGGAGAAAATGCTCGGCGGGTCTGCTCCTGATATCGCCACTACGATCAACAACCTAGGTATGCTTTACCATAACATTGGGGTGTACGGTAAAGCCGAGACTTTATTCTTAAGGGCGCAAAAGATTTTCGAGACGGCCAATGGTCTAGAGGATCCCGATACCGCGATGGTTCTGAGTAACCTTGCACTCCTCTATTGTTCTACAGGGCGATACAGCAAGGCTGAGTCGACTTGTCGGCAAGCACTTGCGATTCGTGAGAAGGTTCATCCGCCTCTTCATCCAGCTATTGCAATGTCTCTCAACAACCTCGCCGAATTATACCGATCTACGGGCCGGTACGGAGAGGCTGAAAAACTCCTCCAGCGCGCCCTGAGGATCCAGGAGGAGGCTCACAGAACGACTTATCCTGATACAGCATCGGTTGTTGGGAACCTTGGACTCCTCTACCAAAACACCGGGCGGTATCAGGAGTCCGAGTTGCTTCACCTTCGTTCGCTGGAGGTTTTGGAGGCAGCTTTTGGTCCTGAACACCCCGTCACGGCAACAGTCCATCTCAACCTGGGCTTGTTGTATCATGAGATGGGGCGGCTTGCTAAAGCCGAGGAGGCATTTGAGCACGCGTTGAAGATTGTTGGTAATCCTCTGGAATCGAAACACCCGGCAACAGTGAAAGGACTCATCGGAAAAGTTGCTCTCTACATCGAAATGGGACGTTTCGCAGAGGCCGGGCAACTTGCCATGACTGCCGCGAAGATCGTCACGAAGGAGGGGTTGGTCGAGGCCGAGGCCCACGTTGAGGAGTCGCTTGGGTTTCTTCGCGAGGCAGGCGGACAGTATGCCGAAGCGGAGATCCACTATTCGAAGGCACTCGGAATTCACGAGCAAATTCTCGGAGCAGAGCACCCGACATCGGCGCAGACCCTTGGACATCTCGGAAGATTGTATCTCTGCGCAGGACGCTACGCCGAGGCTGAGTCAATCTTACGTCGCGCGATAAAGATCGCCGAACGAATGCTCGGCCAGGAACATACGATCACCGCCACTTTGATCAATCAGATGGGGCAGCTCTACGACACAATGGGGAGTTATGTCGATGCCGAGCCGCTGCTTTGTCGCGCGGTCGAGATTCAAGAGAAGGCAGCGGGTTCTCTGCACCCGATGACCGCAAATAGCCTGGGCTCCCTTGCGCAGCTTTACTTCTCTACTGCACGATTTGAAGAAGCGGAGTTCCTGCACCTTCGCGCTCTCGCGATTCGAGAAAGATCACTAGGATCAGTGCACCCAGCTACGGCGGCGAGTCTGCAGAACCTTGCAGATATTTACGGAGCAACGGGCCGTTTTCCTGAGGCAGAGGAGTATTACAATCGGGCGCTGCGTATTCGGGAAGCGGCCTTCGGCCAACATCATCCGGTTCTTGCAGGGAATCTAAATAATCTAGCTTATCTTTACGAGGTGATCGGGCAACCTCAGCGGGCGGAGCCTCTCTACATTCGAGCTTTGAAAATTCGCTATAATGCACTGGGCGCAGATCACCCGGACACTGCGGCAAGCCTGAACAATTTGGCCCTCCTCTATCGTGGGTCGACACACATTCCCGAGTTCATGGAATTGATGGGCCGAACCGCCTCGGCTCTTGAATCAGGTCTTGGTGTAAAGCACCCCACGACTGCCATCGGACTCAATAACCTTGCAGCTCTTTACCGATCCATTGATGACTACCCTAAAGCCGAACTCTATTACGGGCGTGCTCTTGAGATCCAGGATTCGGTTCTTGGGCCGGAGCACCCAGATACGGCATTGACGCTAGAAAATCTTGCAGAGCTGTTTGAATCGACGGGCCGCGAAACCATGGCAGAGCCTCTTCTCAAGCGTGCGTGCGCAATCCGTGAAAAGAAGCTAGGGGAGCTGCACCCACAAACGGCGAGGACTCACTCTAGGCTTGCTTCGCTCTACTGGTCGACCGGGCGTTCAGTTGAAGCCATCGATTCAGCCTCCCAGAGCTCGGGCATTGAGGTAAGTAGCCTGCGTCATGTGCTCACGTACTTTTCCGAAGTCGAGTGCCTCACCTATGCACGGACCCTTCGGAGCAAAAATTTGGCAGGTACCTGGGGTTCTGCTCGAATTGCCTGTCTAAATCAGTTGCAGACCCAAGGCTTAGTCATGGAGACGATCGGAATGCGCCGACGACTTGAGTTTCTCCTTAGCGATGATCTGGAGGCGTTCGAGATACTGAGGGAGCGTAAGATGCTTGAGGCCAGTTATCAGAAGCTGCTTTTGGAGCAGGGCGAGAATAGCGAACTGGCAATTACAATGAGGAAGCGATTGGAGGACCTGGATAAGGGACTGAACCTGCTCTTCCGTCGAGTTTTTGGTGCGGCGGGTGAAGGCGTGTCGATCCAGCGAATTCCTCCCGAGATTGAATTGAATCAGGTTAGTGCCACCTTATCTGCAGAATCGCGTCTAGTTCAGGTGTTCCGCTACCAACACCGTCTGACGGGAGATCAGGGCTTCGAACAACGCTACGGCTGCACAGTGGTAGGGTCGCAGAAAGCTGCAGAGCCAGATTTCGTCGCTCTGGGCAAGGCCGACGTGATTGACCAGGCCATCGCCGAGTTCCGGTATTTGGCGCGTCCGGTGAAGCCAGGCGATACCTCAGATCCCCGCGCGGCGTTAAAGGCGGTGGAGTTGAACGAGAACCTGCGCACCGCCTCCAAGCGACTTTTCGAACTGCTTTGGCTGCCATTGAAGAAGGCCGGAGATCTGCCAAGTGAGGTGAACACGGTGGTCATTAGCGCTGACTCTCAGCTTCATTTCCTGCCCTTCGGACTGCTCTCGGCGGACGGCGAGCGTTTCCTGTGCCAGGACTACACCATCCGCTACGTGAACTCCGGTCGCGATCTGGTGAACGCCCCCACGGCTGTGATCGCCGGCACCAAGAAGGCGCTTTTGGTAGGCAACCCGCTCTATGGCGACAATGTGCCCCAGCGGGCGCTGGCCGGCGAGTCGATTCCGACCACCACACTGGACATGAACCTTCGCACTGGCATGGCCGAGGACACCCGCGGCCTGTCATTCGCCCCGCTTCCCGGCACCTCCACTGAGATTGCTTTGCTCAAGAGCCTCTTGGAGAAAGCGGGCTACGACACCGGAACCCTCGACGGGCGGGCCGCCACGGAGGCCAACGTCCACCACAATGTGCAGTCTCCCGCCATCCTCCACTTCGCCACCCACGGCTTCTTTCTACCTGAACCAGAACAAGAGACTTCCCCGCGAATGGACCTGGGAGCTCTGAGCATGACCGGTGACAGGAACGGCTTCGGGCTGGCACGGGTGCAGAACCCAATGTACCGCAGCGGCTTAGCCCTGGCCGGGGCCGAGACAACACGCAAGATGTGGGAGAAGGGAAACAAAAGCCAAATACCTCCTTCCGAATCCGACGGCATCCTCCTGGCCGCCGAGGCCGCCACCCTGGATCTGCGCGGCACCGAACTGGTTGTCTTGAGCGCCTGCTCGACCGCAGAGGGCAAAGCCCTCGATGGGGAAGGCGTGATGGGCCTGCGCCGCGCCCTGGCCGTGGCCGGAGCCCGCAATGTGGTCATGTCCCTATGGGCAGTGGAGGACGACGCCACGGTGGAGTTCATGAAACGCTTCTACCCAAAGTTGCTGGGTGGCAACCAGCCGGCGATCGCACTGCATGAAACCATGCGGGAACTCCTGCTGGAAGGCATGCCCACGTATGGCCTGCAAGGCGCCATCTCCCGCTATGGGGCTTTCATCGCCACCAGCATGGGGGCACTGCCAAAGTAATTCTTCGGCATCGGCAAGCGGCAAGCTCCGGCCGCTCAGCCCACATCCCTGAACGCTAGCCACAGCCGTTGACACGCCTGACGAGGCAAATCCGCGACTTGCGCGGTTCCGCCTTGGCTCATGAGCGTTCCCGTCATCGATCCCACCACTAGCATTCTCGCCCTCACGCGGGGCCGGTTCTGCTCCGTGCAGCTCGCTCTCGCCTCCGGTTCCGTGCCCGCCACGTCCTGGGCACTGGCAAGTGGCGGGTTTCCGGACGGGCTCACGTTGAACACGGCGACCGGTCGTATCTCCGGCACGCCGTCCCGCGAATCGGAAGGCAGCGGGTTTGTGGCCGAGGGCACTGCCCGCAACGCGAGCGGCCCAAACGCTCCCCCGAAACTGGTCTTCGGCATCGAGCACTCCATGGTGGAGCCGGACGGATCGCTGGAGGCACTCATGGAAGCCGACCTGCGTGCCCAAAATTTCCACCATCTCCCAACTTCTGTTGGATGGCGTGCGAAGGTTAAAAAAGCGATCTTGCAGATTGGACGTTGCCCTGAAAATCCAGCCCGAAAACAGCCATAATACTTTGAGGAGGCCTAGCTATCAGCGGTCCGCCTCATCACCTCAACATCACGGAAATATGGCCCAAAATCGCCATTACTCCCCCGTGATCGACCGGTTCCTGGTCTCCGTCCTCTACCACGACGCCCGCCGCCATGGGATTCCCATGACCCGGCGCGTCGATGAGTTGCTTCGGAAGTCCCTTAAGGACTCTGCGGCTTGGTCGGATGCCCAAGAATCTTGGTCGGTGCGGGAGGAAACAGCACCGGGACCGCCTCAACCCAAAAGGAAAGGCAGTCGATAAACCAAACATCATCCCCGTTCGCACCCGAGCCCGGCAATTCCGCCGGGCTTTTTTGCGTATGGGGGTCACAACCAACCCAAAAACGAAAGGAAACACAACAACATGGCTATCAAAATGATCGGCAATTACGCCAAACGCCTCGGTCTACCGGGCTACAGCTCCCATCAGTTCTCCGTCTCGGTCGAGACTGAATTGGTGGATCTGGGCCAGGTCCAGGGCGAGGCAACGCGGATTTACGGACTCCTTCAGGATGCCGTCGACCGGGAGATTCAGCATGCGGGCTTTGTGCCCGGTGAGGTCAAAGCCGTCAGCAACGGAGTTCATTCCTCCGCCAACGGCCATCGACCAAGCCCACCCAAGGAAACGCCGTGGAATTGTTCCGACAAGCAGAAGGAGTTCATCCTCAAGCTGGTCACCGAACATGGGCTGAATCGCAATGAGATCGAAGAGCTCTCCATCGAGCGATTCGGTCACGGGGTGAAGTCGGTCAACAAACTGGAGGCATCTGGTCTGATCGACGAAATCCTGGAGACTCACTGTGGCGGAAACCGCCGAGCCAATGGAAATGGAAGCAGGAACGGTCATTCCAATGGCCGGCACCGCTCCAAAGCGGAAGGAGGTCGCTCATGAGTGCTCTACTTGTTCCTTCGGGCAAGGAGGAGAGTTCCGATGCTCCGGTCCCGGGGCTCCTTGATTACCTCTCCGCTTCCCGGCTCAAAATGTTCCAGGAATGCCGACTGAAGTTCTACTTCAAATACGTCGAGCAAATCCCGGTTCGGGTCAATCCAGCCCTATTCATCGGCCAAATCACCCACCGGGTGCTCCAGCAATGGAGTTTGAACCGGTGGCGGGGTCTTCCAGCCGATGCCGAGGCTCTCTTGCCTCTTTTCTCCGAGCTGTGGCGAAAGCTTCAGCCGGGGGACTTGGACTGGGAGGATCGGGAAGCTGAGTCCCGGGACAAAACCTGGCTCATGCTGGAATACTATCTTCGCCATACTCCGGTCCCCCTTGGGGAAAAGCCGGAGGCGGTGGAGGTCGTCGTTGAGAGGGATCTGGATGCCCAGGGCCTTCCTCCGCTGAAAGGGGTGATCGACCTGGTGCGACAGGGAGGCGTGATCGTGGATTTCAAAACCACGGCCCGCGCCCCCGATCCAGTCCTCGCCGCTCACCAGAATGAGGTTCAGCTCGGTTGCTACGCCTTGCTTTACCGCGAGGCCACCGGTCATCCGGAGGGCGGCTTCGAGTTGCATCACTTGGTGAAGACCAAGGAACCGAAACTCGTGGTCACCACGATGTCGCCAATTGGCAACACTCAGATGCGGCGATTGGTCCGGGCTATGGAGAGCTATGTCCAAGGAGTAGAATCCGAGGACTACGTTCCCTCACCCGGTCAGCACTGCTCCTGGTGCGACTACTTCGGCCAATGCCGAGCCTGGAGGGGAGGGGCCTGATCGCCCCTCAAAACCAAGACAAGAACAACAACTAACCTCGTACGAAAGGCCCGGTCGGCATCCTCAAGATGCCCCGGGCCTTCGTGCGTACAACCAACAACAAAAACAAACCTAGAAAGAGAAACTGAACATGAACGAACTCATTCCATTGATTGAAACCACCTCCCGGCCCCGGGTAACGGGCCCCGGGCTTTTGCTCCATTGCGGGGCTCACGTCGTCGAGCGCCATCAAGTGTTCGACATCCCAACCCCAAAGCCAACCGACACCTGGTTTCCCCTGCCTCATCGCAACCTGATCGAGGAAGTGGAAGGCCAACTGGATATGGCCGCCTTCACCGTCACCGCTGAAACCCATGCCCTGAGCCACGACGGAGCCCGATACTTCGGACTCTTCGAGGTGAAGGTTTCTGGGATCGACGGGGAACGGGATTACACTTGGATCGTTGGGATCCGCAACAGCCATGATAAGACCTATCCGGCGGGTTTGGTCGCGGGCACCAGGGTGTTTGTGTGCGACAACCTTTCCTTCACCGGAGAGGTTCGCATCAGCCGCAAACATACCCGCTTTGCGGTCAGGGATCTGCGCCACCTCACGGCCCGAGCCGTGGGCCAATTGGGGGATCAATTCCACAAGATCGACCAAAGGATCGAGGCTTATCGGTCCCGGCAGCTCCGGGATCCGCAAGCTCACGACTTGGTCATCCGAGCCGTGGATTGCCGGGCGATTACTCCGATCCAAGTTCCAATGGTTCTCCAGGAATGGAGGCAACCATCGCATGAGGAGTTTCGGCCAAGAACGGCTTGGAGCCTCTTCAATGCGGTCACCGAAGTCCACAAGGTTCTCAACCCACATGTCGCCATTGCCCGGGGCCAAGCCCTTCACGGGCTCTTCGACCAATTGGTGGGGATGAACTAAAAGAAGCATCAAACTCTCCCCGTCGCGGGCAAATGAAGAGGCCGGTTTTCCCAATCAAGGGGAGCCGGCCTCGTCCGCGTACGGGGGGAGCCATTTCAATCAACGATTCCAACATGAACCAAATCATCTACATGATGCTGCTGGGCTGCCTTTTCGTGGGCGGTTGCCGGGAAACTTCGGTGGAAGCCGAGGGACCAAATCCCGTCGATCTGCTTCAGGGGCAACTCGAATCGGAACGCCAAGGTCGACTCGAAGCCGAGAAAGCCGTGGCGGAACAAGAAGAGAACCGTCGCCGCTGGGAATTGGCCACGGTGGGGCTTTCGATGCTCGCCTTGGCGGCATTTCTGGCCGGAACAATCCTAGGCTCACGAGGGAGGCGCTATGCGGAACAGGGCACCATCTGAGTTCGAGGAATTCGGGCTGGAGTTTGAGGAAGACGATGAGGTTATCACCCCTTCGCCATCAAAACCGGGGGCATTGCCCGAGGTTCGCAAACTCTGGAGTCCACGGCCTTTATCCAAACCCGCCATCGATCCGGCCCTCCGGTATCTGGGTTGGTGGGAGCGGTCGGCGGAAGTCATCCGCTTCACCGTCCTGTGCCTGGAACATTGGCTCAGCCAAAGCGGGACCTTGAGGGAATGGCTGCGGCTCAACCTCTGGGTCGCAGCGGTCCTCGTGGCCGCTGCCATCCTCATCATCCCATCGCTCACGGCTGTCCTGGAAGGGGCTGCCGAGTTCACCGGGCTCTTCGGCAAGATCGTCGAGAACATGACAGATGCGGCCCTCAAGCTGCCTCCAGTTGTTCTCGGCATCGCCACCTTGCTGGTCGTTTTCCGGGTGCTCTTCCGCCAATGGAAGAACCGAAGGCGAGGCGGCTACGGTCAACGTGAGCTCGACGAATACCAATAACCAACCAAACCAAATCAAAGAGAAACAAGTCACATGAAATCAACAACTGAAATCCAAGCCGCCGCCGGGTCTCTCCGGCAGGCGGTCGCGGCCTTGTCCAAGGTCATTCCACGAAAACCAGCCCCGGATGGGCTGAATCACGTCTTGGTCGAACCTTTGCACCGGAACACCATCCGGATCACTGGCGTCGGCCCAGACACCTTCCTCTCGGTGGATGTCCCAGCCGAGATCCCGACTGCCTTCGAACCCTTCCTGATTTCCTTTCCTGGGCTGCAAACCCGGGTCAAGGGGACCAGGACCTACGAAGAAATCGAGCTTCACCCAGGTTCCATCCCGGTGGCAAGGTTTCCGGAGATCCCCAAGTTTCGGGCGGCACCTGTCACCCTGGAGCCGAAGGTTACCGGTGCGATCCTTCGGGCCTTTGCCTGCGTCAGCACGGATCAAACCAGGATGGTGATCAACGGGGCTCTCATCGACGCCGCCGGCGGTGAAGGCCATCATGTCGTGGGCACCGACGGAAAGCACCTGTTCGGGAGCAATTCGTTCTCGATCCCTGGGATGAAAGGTCCGGTCATTCTTCCGGCTCACCCGGTCTGGAAAAGTCCGATCCTTCGCAATGAAGCTGTTTGGACCTTGCGGGTGGGAGGGGATTCGTTGTCGCCGGATGCCCGGTGGTATCGCATCGATGCTCCGGGTTGGAGCCTGACTGGCCGTTTGATCGAGGGGAACTTTCCGAATTACCATCAGGTGATCCCGGGAGCTTCGAGCTTTAAGGCCAGAGTGGTTCTATCTGAACGGACGTTGCCGGAGATTGAAAAACTCCTGGGGACCTTGCCGGGTGCAAAGTTGCCTCACCGGCCCGTTGGTCTTCGTCTTGAGAAGAGGGGCTTGAGTCTCCTTGCCCGGGAATCGGAGGAGGATTTCTTCGACGATCACCCGATCCCTTTTGTGGAGATCCACGGGGACCCGGTCACGGTGCTCGTCGATCGGGATTACCTGGCCAAAGCCTTCAGGTTCGGTCTGAATCGCATCGAGTTCATTGATGCCGTGTCCCCAGTGAAAATCTCTCGGGATGGCGACTTGATGATCGTGATGCCCGTCCGGTGCCAGGGTGAGGTTCTCGTGAAGGCTCCTGAAGCTTCCTTAAGGGAACCCGTAAGGGAAGCGTTGAGTCGACCTGAGGAACCCAAAGTACCGACAGTGAGATCGGATGAGGGAAAGCCCAAGAATCGATCTGAGGAAACTCAGAGAATGACCGGGGATAACCCAGTCGATCCCGTCGAAACGGCGGCCTTGCAACTGGTGCAAGCCCGGGAGGCTCTGAGACTGGCCGATTCACGGCTAGGGGAAATGATGGCCACGTTACGGGCGGCAAGCCGGCAACGGCGGAGGACCGAGAAGGAGATGCAGGTCGTGCGGGGAACCTTGCGCGGTTTGCGGAAGATCGAGTTCTGATGCCCTGAGGAAGGACGCCCCGGCCTCCGGGTCGGGGCGTTGCTTCTTTTTAGCTACTGGAGGTTTCGGTCTCAGCCCTGCCTTACCAATCTTCCGCTCGCATCTTCCGGGTTCTCGGCCATTGTGCCCACCCCTGACATCACCATCCTCCGCCTAGCCCATGGCCATCAAGAAATCCGACCTCTACTCCTCCCTTTGGGCCTCTTGCGATGAACTCCGGGGCGGCATGGATGCCAGCCAGTACAAGGACTACGTCCTCTTCATGCTGTTCATCAAATACATCTCCGACAAGTACGGGGACTCCGATGACTTCGCTCCTCCGGTCACGATCCCGAAGGGTGCCAGCTTCAAGGACATGATCGCCCTCAAGGGCAAGCCCGGCATCGGCGACAAAATCAACACCCAAGTCATCCAGCCTCTCATCGAGGCGAACATCCGCCTCGCCCGTAGCGATTTCCCCGATTTCAACGACCCGAACAAGCTCGGGGAAGGGCAGGCCATGGTGGACCGGCTCACCAACCTCATTGCCATCTTCCAGAAGCCGGAGTTGGATTTCTCCAAGAACCGGGCGGAGAACGACGACATCCTCGGGGATGCCTATGAATACCTCATGCGGCACTTCGCCAGTGAGAGCGGCAAGAGCAAGGGGCAGTTTTACACCCCATCCGAGGTCAGTAGGATCATGGCCAAGGTCATCGGGATCTCCCCGAAGAATGCCAAAGCTTCTACGACCGCCAATGACCCTACGTGCGGCTCCGGCTCGCTCCTGCTGAAAGTCGCCGCCGAGGCCGGCAAACACATCACCCTTGAAGGCCAGGAGAAGGACGTGACCACCGCCGGTCTCGCCCGCATGAACATGATTTTGCACGACTTCCCGACAGCCAACATCCTCTCGGGCAATACTCTCACTGATCCCAAGTTCAAAGACGGCGAACAACTCCGCACCTACGACTACGTCGTCGCTAATCAGCCCTTCTCCGACAAGACTTGGTCCACCGGCCTCACCTTGGGTCAAGGCGGCAGCGGCGACAAATACCAGCGCTTCACCTGGGGCGTGCCGCCTGCTAAGCAGGGCGACTACGCCTATCTTCTGCACATCATTCGCTCGATGAAGAGCACCGGCAAAGCCGCCTGCATTCTCCCGCACGGTGTGCTCTTCCGGGGCAATGCCGAGGCAGGCATCCGTCAGAATCTCGTCCGCTCCGGCTACCTCAAGGGCATCATCGGCCTACCGGCCAACCTCTTTTACGGCACCGGCATCCCGGCGTGCATCCTGGTGATCGACAAGGAAAACGCCACCGCCCGCAAAGGCATCTTCATGATCGATGCCTCCAAAGGCTTCATCAAGGACGGCAACAAGAACCGCCTCCGCGAACGAGACCTGCACCAGATCGTCGATGTCTTCACAAATGCTGAGCAACATCCCGGCTATTCCCGTCTCGTCCCTCACGACGAGATCGAGAAGAACGATTTCAATCTCAACCTGCCTCGCTACATCGATACCCAGGAGGCCGAGGACATCCAGGACATTGGTGGCCACCTCCACGGCGGAATTCCCACTCGGGACATTGATGCCCTTGCCGATTACTGGAAAATCTGCCCCGCCCTACGCGCTGCTTTGTTCAAGGCAAACCGACCTGGCTACCACGACCTCCTCGTTGAGGCTGCTCAACTCAAGCAAACCATCCACGGTCACCCGCAATTCGCCGCCTTTATTTCCGGCCTGGAATCCCATTTTGCGAAGTGGCGCAAGACTGCTGCTCTCAGCCTGCGGAAGCTCAAGACCGGTTGCCACCCTAAGGACGTGATCCGTGACCATGCGGGAGCTTTGCTCCACCATGCCGAGGGTCAGCCTCTCATCGATCCTTACGCCGTTTATCAGCATCTCATGGATTATTGGGCGCAGACCATGCAGGACGATTGCTACCTGATCGCGGCCGATGGTTGGGTGGCCAAGACCACCCGTATCTTGGAGACCGACAAAAAGGGAAAGACCAAGGACAAAGGCTGGACCTGCGATCTCGTGCCCAAAGCGCTCATCGTGGCCCGTTACTTCGCCAAGGAGCAAGCTGCGGTCGAAACTTGGCAGGCATCGCTCGAAGCCGTGAGCGCCAGCCTCGCCGAGTTGGAAGAAGAGCATGGGGGTGAAGAGGGATTCCTCGGAGCTCTGGACAAGATCGCCAAAGCCGAAGTCAGCGCCCGGCTTAAGGAGATCAAAGGCGATCAGGACGCCCGGGAAGAAGCCGCCATTCTGGAGCAATGGCTCAAGCTGAACTCCGAGGAAGCGGACACCAAACGCGCGGTTCGAGAGCTCGAAGCCGCTCTCGACTGGCTCGCCCACGATAAATACCCGAAGCTCACCGAGGCGGAAATCCAGACCCTGGTGGTCGATGACAAATGGCTGACCACGCTGAGCGTCGCCGTGCAAAGCGAGTTGGACCGCGTCTCCCAAACCCTCACCAGCCGCATCCGGCTCTTAGCCGATCGCTACGCTGCGCCGTTGCCCCAAATCATCGATGAAGTCGCCGCCCTCGCCGCGAAAGTGGACGGTCATCTCAAGAAGATGGGAGTGGCCTCTTATTAAAGAAATCGGATTGTTTCTTTAATAGCCTTTCTCCTTATTAAAGGTTCAGATCATGATTCGGGACGCCACGGGCATTTACCATTCCACCGCCACCGCAGGGGAAACGGTGCGTGCATTTGTGCCGTCGCCTTTGCCTCCGGTCCCATCCCTGGAGATCGGTGGAGCCCGGCAAATGCTCCTAGAGCGGGCTACCCTCGCCGTCGGGAGGTTGGACAGCATCAGCACCCTTTTGCCCGACCCTCATCTCTTCCTCTACTCCTATGTCCGGCGCGAGGCGGTCCTTTCCTCACAGATTGAGGGCACTCAATCGTCTCTCTCCGACCTGCTCCTCTTCGAACTTGAGGAAGTCCCGGGAACGCCCGTGGATGACGTCGTCGAGGTCTCGAACTACATCGCCGCCCTGGAGCTTGGGATGGACCGGCTCCGCGAAGGGTTTCCGCTATCGAATCGGCTCCTTCGCGAAATGCACGGTGCTTTGATGTCGAAGGGCCGGGGCAGCGACAAGCTACCAGGAGAATTTCGCCGGAGCCAGAACTGGATTGGAGGCACCCGTCCGGGCAATGCGCGATTCGTTCCTCCACCGCCGCAGGAGGTGGAACCGTGCATGGCCGCCTTGGAGCGCTTTCTCCACGATGAAACCAACGGCGTGCCCATTTTGGTGAAGGCGGCGCTGGCCCATGTTCAATTCGAGACCATCCACCCCTTCCTCGATGGCAATGGCCGTCTCGGGCGGCTTCTCATCGCGCTGCTCCTCCACCATGGTGGATTGCTGGCCCAGCCGTTGCTCTATCTTTCCCTCTACCTGAAGCAGCACCGTTCCGTCTACTACGACCTCTTGGATCGGGTCCGGACCACGGGTGACTGGGAAGCCTGGGTAGATTTCTTTTTGGAAGGCGTGGAAGAAACCGCCCGAGGAGCCGTCCAGACCGCTCGCCGCCTGGTCGATCTCTTTGATACCGATACCCGTCGAGTTCAGGAAACCGGCCGCACTGCGATCAATACGCTCCGTGTCCTCAATGCCTTACGCCAACGTCCGGTCCTCACCCTCAACCACCTGCGCGACGTCCATGGAATGACCTTCCCCACCGCCGCCAAATCCATGAATTCCCTCGTCACCTTGGGAATCGCCCGCGAACTCACCGGCCAGCGCCGCAACCGGGTCTTCGTTTACGATTCTTACCTCAACGTCCTCAACGAAGGAGGTCAGCCGATATGATCCGCAATCCCCCATCCGGCTACGATGCCTTGTTGCGTGACGTCAAGGGACTCGCCGAAAGCCTGCGCGGTCTCCAGGAACTCGGTGTCGCCCAATACACCCCGGTGGTGGAAACCATCATCGCCACCCGCTCCCGTGATGTCCGGCACATCGAGCACACGCTGGATCGCCTGATGGATTTTGCCTGCCACCCCGACGGGTTGATTCTCTTCAAATCCCTCTGCCGCCACTACTTCACCATCGACCCCGCCGCTACGGCAGACTACATCAACTTCTACCGCAGGATGTGGGACTCAGAGGAAACGGAGGTGGAGCCATGAGTGCGGGCATGAAATCCGGCTACAAACAGACTGAGGTGGGGGTGATTCCGGAGGATTGGGAGGTAAGGGCCCTTGGCGATGAATTAACTCTTCAAAGAGGCTTTGACCTTCCTTCTCGGTTACGGGGGGAGGGCACCGTGCCGATTGTCACTTCATCGGGAGTCAGTGCGACACACTGTGAAGCCAAGGTTTCCGCACCTGGGATTGTAACAGGGCGATATGGCACCATTGGGCAAGTGTTCTTTATCGAAGAAGACTTTTGGCCGCTAAACACGACTCTGTATGTGCGCTCATTCAAAGGAAATGATCCGCTCTATCTCTCGTATCTGCTTCGCACCGTTGACTTCGCGTCACACAGCGGCAAAAGCGGCGTTCCTGGTGTAAACCGGAATGACATTCATGAACTTCGGTTTCCGCGCCCACCCCTCCCCGAACAACGCGCCATTGCAACGGCGTTGAGCGATGTGGATGGGCTGCTGGGGGCGCTGGACCGGCTCATCGCCAAGAAGCGCGACCTCAGACAGGCCGCCATGCAGCAGCTCCTGACCGGCCAAACCCGGTTGCCTGGGTTCCGGGGGGAGTGGGAGGAAACAACACTCGGGGATATTGGTGACTGTATCATTGGCCTGACCTACAAACCTGAAGATGTGGTGGATCACGGCTTGCTCGTGCTGCGTTCCTCAAACGTCCAGAACGGCCGACTTTCCTTTGAGGACAATGTTTATGTGAACCTCGAAGTGCCGGAGCACCTTTACACGCAAGTTGGGGACCTTCTCATCTGCGTGCGAAATGGAAGTAGAGCCTTGATAGGCAAGTGCGCTGTGATTGATCGTGCCGCCGCTGGTCTGAGCTTCGGCGCATTCATGGCAGTGTATCGAACCAAGCATTGGCGCTTTGTGGTTCACTCGTTTCAAGGGGACGACATTCAGCGCCAGATTCGTGACAACGTCGGGGCGACTATCAACCAGATCACCAACAAGGACCTGAAGGCGTTTCGTCTCAAGCTACCACCCCCAGGCGAACAAACCGCCATCGCCGAAGTCCTGACGGAGATGGACGCAGAGCTGGCGGCCCTGGAGGAGCGGCGGGAGAAGACCCGAGCCCTCAAGCAGGGCATGATGCAGGAGCTGCTGACCGGGAGGACGAGATTTACCACCTAAGAATATGAATAGAAACTCTGATACCAGCTACTACCTTGTTCGAACTATCCAGGAGCTCGTTGAGAAAGGAGCGGTAGGGATAGGTTGGAGCGAGCTTGAGTTCGACAAATTTGCAGATGCTGAAGAGGCCATCGACCAGATTGTCGCAGTTTATGGTGGCATCGGACGACTTGGAAATCAGATTCGCCGTTTCTATGCGATTGCTGAGGGCGATGTCATTGTCGCCCCGATTCCCCACTACGTTGTTATTGGACGCGCCACAGGAGGGTTGTTCTACGATCCGGCAGATTACGACGACGATCGAGCGAATCAGCGACGCGTGACCTTTCCACGGGATGCCGAAGGCCGCCTTGTAGCAATTCCCCGAACTTCCTTCTCCGAAGCTTTCCAACGCCGGCTCCGGGTCCAAGGCATGACTGTCAATAGCCTGGATGAGTTTGCCGACGATATCGAATTGGCGTTGGCTGCAATCGGCAAAGGGGATGTGCATTCTTGGGTGAATCACCTTCACGACGAGATTGCTAAACTGCGGGATAGCTTCAAACGACGGCTGCTTGAGAACATCCAGTCTGGGAGAACCAATCTTCAAACCGGTGGCATTGGCCTAGAGAACCTGGTCTGTGAGCTTCTCAGAATCGAAGGCTACACAGCGCGGGTGTTGTCGAAGCAGCACTTTAACAGTTTCGCCGACGCCGACGTGCAGGCGTCACGGACGGATCGCTGTGCCTCGGTGAAGCTGCTCGTCCAGGTGAAGCATCATCAGGGGTATTCGAATGAGTATGGGATCAATCAGCTCATCGAAATTGGAAAAGCGCACGTCGGTGAGTATGACGATCACAAGGGAGTCTTCGTAACGTCCGCCACGGTATCAGAGGAGATTCGCCAGGTTGCCGAGAATGAAGGCATCACGGTGATAGGTGGCGCTGATTTGGTCGATTGGATTAGCGAGCTCATCGATAAGCTCTCCAAGGAGACTAAGTTAGCGCTGGGAATCTACGAGGTGCCAGCCGTCATTTAGCGCGCCAATGTGACGGTTTGTCAAAGATCGCCCAGATTCCAGTAGCCCAATGAACAAGATCTCGATTTCCGCCCAGACCGATTTTCTCGAACGCCTTTCGGCGGCTACCCCACTCAAGGCTATTGCGGAGCTGATTTGGAACGGGTTTGATGCTCACGCCGATAAGGTCATAATCCGTCTAGAGAAGAATCCCTTGGATGGAATTGAGAAGATTCAGGTCATTGACAATGGTGATGGAATTGACCATTCCGAAGTAGAGTTGGTTTTTGGAAATCTTGGGGACTCTTGGAAGAAGGCAAAACAGAGGCACAAGGGGCGGGCACTCCATGGTAAGAACGGTCAGGGGCGGTTCAAGGCATTCGCCCTTGGGGGGCGGGTGGAATGGGACACCGTCTATGAAAGAGACGGACGTAGGATGCACTATCAGATCATTGGGCGATCTGATTCTCTCACAAGCATGGGTTTCACCGACCCGGCTCCAACCTCGAGGTCATGCGGCACCGAGGTAGTCGTTACGGCGATTGAAGCCAGTCTTGGCGTGCTCATGAGAGAATCGGCGCGAGATGAGTTGGCTAAGCTCTTCGCAGCCTATCTCAGCCAATATCCCGACATCACTATTGAATATGACGGAGTAGACATAGATCCGACAGTTCTTCAGAACGAGAAGCGGGACATCCCGCTGGATCAAATTCAGCTTCAGGACGGTAATGTGGTGCGGGCCAGTGTCACCATCGTGGAATGGATGATGCCATCTAGAAGAATGGTGCATCTTTGTGACGGGGCGGGCGTGTCACTACATGAGATCGACGCGGGGCAACAGATTCGCGCACCGGGCTTTGATTTCACTGTTTACGTGAAGTGCGATCATCTTCGCGAACTGGATAAACAGGGTTTTCTCGTCCTGGACGACCTTCATCCGGATGTTGGGGCGATTTTGAACCCTGCCAGAAAGGTGGTAAAAGAGCACTTTCGGCGCAAGCTGGCGGAACGTCAGGGCCAGATTGTGCAGCGCTGGAAGCAGGAACAGATTTATCCTTTTCAGGACAAGGCGAACTTGACTCCAATCGAAGAAGCGGAGCGTCAGGTTTTCGACATCATTGCCGTCAACGTCGAAGCTTACCTGCCGGCTTTCGGGGAATCGGATACCAAGTCAAAGCAGTTCATCTTCCGATTGCTGGCCCAAGCGCTTCTCCAGAATCCCGAGTCTGTGCAGAAGATTATCACTGAGGTGCTCAAGCTGAAGCCGAAGGAGCAGGAGGATCTGGCGGATCTATTGAAGAAGACGTCGCTGCAGGCCATTATCACCTCGGCGAAGGTCGTAGCCAATCGTCTGAACTTCCTCGTCGGCCTCGAAAACTTGATTTTCGACCGGGAGACTAAGACGAAGCTTCTGGAGCGGGATCAGCTTCACAAGATCCTGGAGAACGAGGCATGGATATTTGACGAGGATTTCGCTCTCTCGGGAAGCGAAGAGCGCTTGGAGGAAGTGCTGGAGAAGCACATCGGGATACTTGGACCGCGTTCAGACGGCGAGAAGACCGTGATAGTTGGCGACAACAAAACCGGGCGTATCGACGTGATGCTGAGTCGGGTGATTAATCCGCGAAGCGGCGAAATGGACTATCTCGTCGTCGAGCTCAAGAGACCATCAAAGAGGATTGACGATGAGGTAATTACCCAAGTCAAGAAGTACGCGATGGCCGTCGCCGGAGACGAGCGATTCCGAGGGGTACCAGCAAAATGGAGGTTCGTGGCGATTTCGAACCAGCTAAACGATTATGCCAAACAGGACAGCAATCAAACCGGGCGGCCGAAAGGGCTTGTATGGGCTAGTGAGCGAGGGGAGGTCACGGTCTGGGTCCGGGAATGGGCTGAGGTGATTAACACGGCCCGGTCGCGTCTCGATTTCGTGAATGCGAATTTATCTTACGAGGCAAACCGCGAGAGCGCCCGGGAATACTTAACGAGTGTTCACGCAAGATTCATTCCCGAGTGTCCTTCTGATGCTGATGATACCGCAGAGACCACACCTGATTGACCCTTATGCCTGACCATCGTCGATCGGAACGAGCCACCCAGAACCGAGTCATCGCTCTGTTCACGAACCCGGAGCATCCCCGGTTTCTCGGCTACCGCTACCTGGGCGATTGGAGCAAACAGCCGAAGAACCGGTGCATCCAGACCGATCTCCTTCGGGCGAACCTAACCCAGCGCGGGTATTCCTCAGCCCAGATTTCCGCCGCCCTGCAAAAACTGGAGATCGCTGCCGAAACCAAAGGATGCACGCTCTACCAGGCCAACCTCCGGACCTATCAACTACTGCGCTACGGCATTCAGGTCCAGACGGCGGTCGGCCAGGCCCATGAGACGGTCCACCTGGTCGATCCGGAACATCCGGATCTCAACGACTTCGCTCTGGCCGAAGAGGTGACCTTGAAGGGCGGGTATCAACGTCGGCCTGATCTGGTGATTTACCTTAACGGCATCGCCATCGGGGTCATCGAACTCAAACGAGGATCGGTGGAGGTGGCTGACGGAGTCCGGCAATTGATCACGAATCAGGAGCCCATTTTCAACATGGGCTTCTTCAGCACGGTGCAGTTGGTGTTGGCGGGAAATGACACCCAGGGCTTGCGCTACGGTACCACCGGCACCCCAGAAAAGTTCTTCGCGGAATGGAAGGAACCGCTCGACGCGGCTGCGGTCGTCACCCGGGGTTCGTTGCTCGATTTGCCATTGGCGGCCATCTGCTACAAAACCCGTCTGCTGGACCTGATTCGCAACTGCATCATCTTCGATGGCGGCCAGAAAAAAGTGCCGCGCAAGCACCAGTACGAGGGACTCAAAGCGGCTCAGGAACGAATCCGGAAACTGGAGGGAGGTGTCATCTGGCATACTCAAGGCAGCGGCAAGAGCATCCTCATGGTCATGTTGGCGAAGTGGCTCCTGGAACATGACCCCAATGGCCGGGTTTTGGTGGTCACCGACCGGGACGAGCTGGACAAGCAGATCGAAGGAGTGATGCGAAATGCGGGGGTGATTGGCCCGGAAGCGCCCGCTCCAAGAATTGCCTCCCGAAAGGACTTCGAGCAAAAGCTGACGGACACCAGCCCGCGCCTGATGTGCGCCCTGATCCACAAGTTCAGCCTGGACCTGGAGGGGCGGCCTCCGTGGGTTCAGGGGCGCTTTTACGTGTTCGTCGATGAATGCCATCGCACCCAAGGCGGCGGCATGAACAAGCAGATGAAGCGGTGGCTGGAGGGCGGAATCTTCGTCGGGTTCACCGGCACGCCCCTGCTCCGAAAGGATAAGGAAACGACCCGCGAAGTCTTCGGCACCTTCATCCACACCTACAAGTTCCACGAAGCGGTCGCGGACAAGGTGGTCCTGGACCTGAAATATGAGGCCCGCGATGTGCCTCAACGACTCACCTCCAAAAAGGCGATCGACGATTGGTTCGAGACCAAGACCAAGGGCTTGAACGGCTTCCAGAGGTCCGTCCTGCGGCAACGGTGGGCCACCATGGAGGAACTCATGAGTGCCGGCGAACGCAAGCAGCGCATCATCGCCAGCATCATCCACGATTTCGGGATTCAGCCACGCCTCAACAACGATCGGGGCACCGCGATCTTGGTGGCCGCCAGCATTTACGACGCCTGCCACTACTACCGGCTCTTCCAACACACCTCGTTCGGCCAGTATTGCGGGATCATCACTTCCTACGACCCAAATCACAACGCGATCTCCCGAGAGCCGAAGGACAGCGACGAACGATACAAATTCGACACCTACACCCAGCACGTCCTCAAGGACGGAAAGACGACCAAGCCCTACGAGGACGAGACCAAACGCCGCTTCATCGAGGAACCGGCCAACTGCAAAATGCTGATCGTGGTGAGCAAGCTCCTCACTGGGTTCGATGCCCCGAGCTGCACCTACATCTATCTCGACAACGAGATGCGGGATCACAACCTCTTCCAGGCCATCTGCCGCACCAACCGGCTGGATGGCGATGACAAGGACTACGGCCACATCGTCGATTTCAAGGAACTGTTTCAGGCGGTGCAGAACTCCATCGCGGTCTACACCTCCGAGGAGCTGGACACGGAAACCTGCGGGGGTGACAGCAACGTGATCCTCAAGGATTGGCTGACGGAGGGCAGAAAGAAGCTGGACGAAGCCCGGGAGGCTTTGCGGTATTTGTGCGAACCGGTGGCTCATCCCCGGGAGCATGAGCAATTCCTTCGCTACTTTTGTGGAGATGCTTCAGATCCCAACGCCCTGACGGAAACCGAGCCGTTGAGGATTTCCTTCTACAAGGCGACCGCCACCTTTCTGCGGGCCTACGCGGATCTCGTCCAAAACCTCGATCGGGCCGGATACTCCCAACCCGAGATCGCTGCTCTTGAGAACGAGACGGAGTTCTATGCCGACGTCCGTAACGCCATCAAGCGGCATTCCGGTGAGGAACTGGACATCAAGCCCTACGAGGCGGACATGCGCCACCTCATCAACACCTACATCCAGGCGGACCCGGCCGAGCCCCTGGGCACCTTGGGTTCACTCTCTCTCACGGAATTGATCGTGGAGACCGGCATCCACGACGCCATCGCCAAGAAGCTGAACCAGAAAGGCAAGCTCTCCAAGAACGCCATCGCCGAGGGGATCATCAACAACATCCGCAAGACCATCATCCGGGATCAGCTCACGAACCCGATGTTCTACGCGGAGATGTCCCAACTCCTTGATGATTTGATCGCTCAGAGCCGGGCCGATGCCGCTGCCTATGAGGAATTCCTGAAGAACGCCGAGGAATTGGTGAAGCAGTTGGTCAAGAAGACTCCAACCGGCGACGTGCCGGCGGCTCTCCATGGCAAACCCGAGGCCATCGTGATCTACAACAACCTGCCCTCGATTCTGGCCGCCGAACCTGCCCACTCGATGAGAGAGGAGAGTGCGGGCGAACTCGAAGAACGGGTCAACCTGGCCTTGGAAATCGATCAGACCATGCGGGAAAGCGCTCCGGCTGGCTGGAAAGAGGACATCGACGGCCCCCGAGGCAGACAAGTGCTCAACGTGCTTTTTCCCGTGATGAAGCACGATCGCCGGGCCACCCTTGCGCTTTTTGAACTCATCAAGAACCTGCCGGGCTACTGATGAGCGAGACGATCCGGATCGGCGGGCTTTCCATTCAGGTAACCCGGAAGGCCGTCAAGAACGTGCATCTCTCCGTGCATCCGCCGGATGGTCGAGTCACTCTCACCGCACCCACCGTGACCCGTCTGGACGTCGCCAGAGCCTATGCCATCACCCGCCTCGGATGGATCAGGGAGCAGCAGACCAAGCTGAAAAATCAAGCACGGGAAACACCCCGGCAATTCGTAGAGCGGGAGAGTCATTATCTCTGGGGCCGGCGCTACCTGCTGAAGATTGTTTACCGCGAGGCCAAGCCTACTGTGAAGCTGGATCACAAACGCATCACCCTCACCGTCCGTCCGGGGAGCGATGCTCAGAAGCGTGCCGAAGTCATCCACGCCTGGCACAAAACCCTGCTTCACGAGGTCGTGCCGGTTCTCATCCAGAAATGGGAGCCGAGGCTGAAGGTCAAGGTCACCGGCTACTTCCTGCAACGGATGAAGACCAAGTGGGGAAGCTGCAATCACCGGGCCGGACACATCCGCCTGAACACCGAGCTCGTCAAAAAGCCCAAGGATCTCCTGGAATACGTCATCGTCCACGAAATGGCTCATCTCCTGGAGCCGACCCATAGTGATCGATTCATCGCGATCCTGGATGAGCATTACCCTTCGTGGCGTGAAGCTCGTGGGGAGCTCAATGAGTTGCCGTTGGCCGCAGAGGCATGGGGAGATTGATCGAATCCAGTAATTGTTGGCCCGCAGGGAAAGGGATCTGGAACCGGCCCCACGGGAAGGAAGGAGCACCGTGCCACCAAAAACGACGGAGCGAACAAGAAGGGGTCTCTGGGCTCGTTTGTGGTATTGGGGCTGCAATGACCCTCGGGAGAGGCTTTGGCTTCTTTACGGGCCATCCTGAGGATGTTGCGGGGGCAGTGAAATGAAAGGCCACGGATCATCTAGTTGCCTCAGGGGCCGAAATGGCCAACCCGGTCCCGGGAGGGGCAGAAGATACATGTCCCGGGCTGGGGGTTTTACCCGAGGCCCGGAACAAGCGAGGCAGGCCTGATCAAAACGGGAGCAATTTTGAATGGGGCTCTTCTGAAGGTGCCAGTGGCTCCGGAGGGTCGAAGTTTGCGGGGTCAGCAGGGAATTCCGAGCACATCAACCGGAATGGTCGTGCCCAGAGCCGAAAGTCGAAATGGGGCACCCCCGATGGTTTGAACCAATTCCAACCGGGTCATTCTCTGGGTTTGATGAAATAGGACGGGAACCTGAGGGGAGCCGAAGGCGACCATCAGGTCTCCCGGACTTCTGGGAGCGGCAATTTCTCCTTTCGAGTTCGCCCAGAGGAGCGAAGCGACTCTGGGCACACTTTACAAGATAGAAGAAATTGCCTGCACCCGAACAAAGAACACCCACTTCTCCCGGGAAACCATGGATGGTTCCGGTAAGGGTTCAAATGGAGAATTCTCAATTGTTGATTTGTACTTAGATGCGTGGGCCAATTCGCAGACTTTGGAAAAGCCCGTAGAGGTCATGTGTTCAAAAGAATGCATCCCCCCGTTCAGAAAATGGCTTCCGGCTAACTTAGGTTTGCTAGCGTCCATGCGTGGGCCAATTCGCAGAGTTTTTCACCCTCCACCAGAGGTCCGTTTTTGCCGGAATGAGTATGCGGATGCTCGGTAGTCCCTTGGGTCGGATAATGCTGGTCGAAGAGCCCCCACTCTCTTTCGGGTAAAGTCCTCTTCGGGGAAGATGAACCACTCAATCCCCACCCACTCCACATGCAAAGTCCATGGGTCTTTCGTCCTATCGGCTATCCCGATAATAGTGTGAGGGCGAACAGCCTCCCCCTTCCTTTTTGAGTGCCAGCCCCAGGCCATCCCGCTAATCCTTTCCATCACCTCCGGATCAACCAGGATGGAGGTTCGATACTTGTCCCCATGAACATAGAGGAAGTGATTCCCCAGGGCATCGATGAAGGTGTCGGTAAAGCGAAGCCTCATCAGGATCCCCTCTTGACCCGGACTCAGGAGTTGATTCACCAACTTCGCGACGTAGATCGCGGCCCACTTCTCTTTGTATTTTCGCAGGAAGGTGTATTCCGGCCTCCTGTCCCCCGCCTTGCGCTTGAAGTGGTGATCGGTTCCGTAGAAGATCCTTTGAACCTTCCAGGGCCTTGAGGGGCACCCCCTGACCCTATGGACGTAGGGAATCCTTCGAACACCATTCACCTTCACCCTCAAGTCCTCCTCGGGAAATTCAGGGTAATAATCCATTCTTTATTCGATACCTGAGAAACTCCTGAGCCGCGAGATTTTCGTAGTGGCTGAACCTTGAGACCGATCCCCCCTGGTCAACGAGGCCGACGGAGCCCTCCCGTGGGGGACGGGTCCCGTTGCTGGGCATCGAACCAGTTTATGCGTCTCTCCGGTCCGAGCTTTGGCTTGGTCTCTTCTTGCGACCCCGCGCTCGCCCTGAATGAGAAATCAGAGGCCGGGAATGCAGAGATTTCAAATTTGCTGGAAGTCTAGGAAAGGCGAACTATGGTTCGACAGAAATGCAAGGAGCTGGGGGAAAGTTTGGCGCGGGCCCAAAGCCTGCCGAATGTCTTGTCGGACTCGACCTAGGAAATGGTTGGCACGTCAAGGCCATGGTTAGGCCATCGCCCGCGGCAACAGGAGGGCACTTTTCCGTCGGATATCTGGTGGAGTCTGATTCGGGGAGGATTGGATTCCTCAAGGCCCTTGATTTCATTGAAGCCCTAAGGAGGCCGAATTTCACGGATGCACTCCAAGAAATGACAGCGGCATACAACTTTGAGCGGGATGTGGCCCTGAAGTGTGGGCAAACCAATAGAGTTGTTTCCGTGCTGGCTCACGGGAGCGTGCGAGTAAGCGGTAGCTTCGGAGATCTGGGGAACGTTGCGTACATTATCTTTGAAAAAGCGGAGGGGGATATTCGGGCGGAGTTGGCCAAACATAAGGACTTTGATCTGTGCTGGTGTTTGCGATCCTTGCACCACGCTGCCCTAGGTATGAATCAACTTCACCTGAAGGGAGTGGCGCATCAGGACATGAAACCCTCGAACGTTTTTTGGTTCATGGACGATGGGTTTAAGATAGGTGATTTTGGTCGGTCTTCAGATCAAGCGCTACCGAGTGCGAATGATTTGTTTTCCGTTCCGGGAGACGCTTCATATGCTCCGCCAGAGCAGCTTTACGGCTTTCGGGTTACGGGTGACTTCACCGACCGCTGCGCTGCAGATCTTTATCTCTTGGGGAGTCTGTTCTTTTTCTTCTTTCTGAAAGTCTCAGCCACGCACCTGTTGCGATTCTGCGTGGGAAAGCTCGGGTCAGGCGCAATTCTTAGTGGCGATTTCTCTGCAGATGTTGTTATTTTGCAGCGTGGCTTCGGGGATGCTCTGGGACATCTTGAGGACGAATTGAGGAAGTCTGGGTTTCGAGATTTGGCAGGGCGTATTGTTAGAGTTGTTGGAGAGATGTGTGATCCCGATCCGCGAACACGAGGGAATCGAAAAGTGAAGCTTCCTTGTCGCCGAAAGTATGATATTCAGCGGTATGCATCGCTAATCAATGACATTACGCAACGTGCTGAGTTGGGCATGCTATAACTTCGATGGAGACATTGGATTCATACAGGCAGGTCATTCCTCGGTGGGTGTTGTTCCATCGTGCCTGTGAAACAATGGTCGGAAAAGGAGTGAAGTCTGTTCTAAGCGCCCCCGATGGGGCGAGGGGCGAGTTGGATCGTCTTCGTCGTGACTGGACGGCGAATAAATCGATGCCGTATGCACTAGACCTTCTCGGGGTCGCCCTCTTCAGCGACGAGGAGCCTTCTTTGGAGGCTAAGGAGGCTGCGAAGTTGGTGTTCCGCGAAACCAATGAGGGAGACGTAAGGCGAGAACTTGCCTCTGTGGCAGTGGATCGCGATGCACCGTTAACGCAGAACATTTTTTCGGTTGCGAGCGCTGGAAATGTTAAGGTTCTTCGTGACCGACTCAAGCGCTTTCCTAGAGATCCGACTACGTGGATGGACCTTGGATTTCATTTGGCGTTGTTGGGAAATTTGAGGAATGCACGAAGGTGTGTGGCAGCCGCCGTCGGGAGCGGAGGAGCGCATCCTTTTATTCTGCGATCAGCTTCGCGGTTCTTCATTCATGCTGGTGACCCCCGGGAAGCTTTGCATTTACTTCGGGGCTCGTCTCTCAGTAGATCAAATCCGTGGATTGTTAGTGCGGATATCGCGATAAGCGACGGGTTCAGGATCAATGCACCGAAGGTTTCGGTTGCAAGGGGTATATTGGGAAGTGGTCGTTACTCTGCATTTGAACTTTCAGAGATAAGGAGCGCTCTTGCAACGATCGAATTTGGAGCTGGCTCGGGCGCAAAAGCACGAAAGCTTGTTGGCGAGTCTCTCATTGAGCCCACGGAGAACGCTCTAGCCCAGGCATTTTGGGCTGCGGGAAGAGGGCTTGTCCCTGGGGTGTCTGTAGATCCCAAGAACAGAGTCAACGCGTTTGAGGCTAGGGCGCGCAACTTTGTAGCCAGGGAGAAGCACGGACAAGCGCTCGAGCAGTGTTTTGAGTGGTTAAAATTCCAACCTTTGAGTGCGCGTCCCGCCGCATTTGGATCATTCGTTGCGGCAGTTTTTCTTGAGAGACATGAGGAGGCGTTAAAACTTATCGACCTGGCTTTTCCCGCTTCAGGGAACGTCGGTGTCCTTCACAACAACAAGGCCTTTTCGCTGGTGAGCTTGGGCCAGATAGAGGGAGCTTTAAAGGAGGTGGAGTGCGCTCGCAGCATAAGCAGTAATAGAGTCGATTCGGGAGTTCTGGAAGCTACAATGGGGCTGATAGAGTTTCGAAGGGGGGATGTTGAAGAGGGTAGAGCTTGCTATAAGCGAGCGTATCACACGATACGAAAGGACGAACTCCTGCTTGGATTGCTTTGTTACTATTGGTTGAGAGAGGAGATAAGGATAGGATCCGTCAGTTTAGCCGATGCTGGAGTGAGTAAGTTGGAGGTGAAATCGGAAAAGGATGCTAGGACCTTTGCAAAGGTAGCAAAGATACTTTTGAAGCTTTGATAATCACCGGTCATTGATAGCCCAGAGTTCCTTCCAACCGAGGGAAGTGTTTAGGGAGGGCAAGACTGGATAGTCGAAGAAGGTTGTTTATTTTTGTGGGCACGGTGAAATCAGTCTCCCCCATTCGCTCCTCCCTTGGACATCGCCATGCAAATGGCTCCGTAGAGTCCCAGGTGACCGCCGCCCTTGCCATCGGAGCCAAAGATCAGGGGGAAGGGGATGGTGCGGCCGTCGGCCTGGAGGATCCAGTTCTTGGTCGCCCGGTCAAACCGGATTTGGAATCTAGGCACTTGCTCACAAGGACACATGTTCATACGATGCGTCAACTGCAACTGCACTCTTGTGCGTCCTTCCGGTCCGATCTTTGGCTTCGTCCTCGCCTGCATCGGGACACTCCCATCATTTGATCCATCCCCCAGTGGACAGGCATGCTGGGTCGCGGATGTTTCTCTCGCAATCCTCATCCCCCCGCTTCATGTGCAATAGCTACCGGATTGGTCGAAAAGGGCTGGATGGCTCTGACCTGGGAGTGTTTCCCCTACAGGAGATTGCCTCGCTCCTTGACGACTGGGAAACTCCCCGCCTGATCAGGCCCACGGTCCAGGCCCCGGTGGTGCTGGCGGGAGGGGAGGCCAGGCTCATGCGTTGGGGCTTTGACCGTCCCTGGGGAAAATCCATCAACAACGCCCGATCCGACAAGCTTGCCTCGCCCATGTGGAAGGAGTCCTTTGAAACTCGGAGGTGCCTCATTCCGATGGAAGGGTTCTTCGAATACACCGGCCCTGCCGGCCACAAGCTCGCCCATTGGTTCCATTCTCCTTCAGGCGGATGGCTCTGGGGAGCTGGGATCTGGGAGCCCAACCAGGACCACGGCCCCTGCTATTCCATGATCATGACCGAGGCCACCGGAATCGTGATCCCCATTCACGATCGGATGCCGGTCTTAATCGCCGGAGTGAATGCGGACCAGTATTTGGCAGGAGGTTCCAAGGAGCTGAGTTTCGGGCCGGTAGATCTCGCTGTTGAGGACGCCGAGAATCCACTCAAGCGGGTCAAGAAGGCACCGCCGATTCCGGAGCAGGGGGATTTGTTCGGATAGGAGAGGGGCCGACTCTGAGAGAAGACCGGAGGACTTGAGTTCAACGACCAAATCGGGCAATGTCGAAATGCGACCAGCAGCGATAGCCATGCCCCGAGCTCACCACCCCAGCAAAGTCAGTTGCCGGTCATGCGGATGGCATCTCATCGTGACTGACCACGGCTCGGACGTCATGACCTCCTTGGCCATAAAGTGGGACTCCATGTTCAACTGCGTTCCCCGGTGCGGGAGGTGCGGCGGCACTGAGTTCACGTTCAGTGCGGCTACCCTGCTGGAATCGGTCAATCCGGTGGAGTATGGCCGGAAGCTGGCTTTCATGGCGCGGCGGCTATTGAAGAAGTAACCGGTCGAAGTAGGTCCTTCTTGATTGGCAGGACTGCTACGAGGATTATCCGCCCTTGTGATCGTCGGGCTTCTCCGCCTCGGCCAAAATGCAGCAAAGACTGACGCCGAGCGCCTCGGCGATCTTGACCAGGCTGCGCAAGGTCGGGCTGCGTTCTCCCTTCTCGATTCTCGAAATCGTCACCTGATCAAGTCCCGCCAACGAACCGAGCTGGTTCATGGACATGCCTTGGGCTTCCCGGACCTCCCGAAGGCGGCGGGTAACGCCCGCGACAATTCCATCCGCCTCAGCATCGGCCAAGCTGAACTTTGCCCTTGACGGGCACGGGGTTCATTCTGACTATAGTCAGAACAGTCGACTGGTCTGGACCAGATTCCTATTCGCTTGGACCAGAGGTCAAACGGAGCCATGAAAGCATTTCACTCAATCGATTCCCATCAAGATGCGATCCAGGTGAACAAGAGCGTCCTGGCTCAGGTAGCCGATGATCCCTCATTCTGGTCGAAACTACCGTCGTCTAGCCACCTCGGTGCAGTCGCGGCAATGCTCTGTTGCTTGGGGCTATTCGCCTCCCGATCTAACTCCTATGGGCAGGGAGTGATTCTCCACAAAGGTGACCTCGCCGGAGACGAATACGTCAAGGCGACAGAATTTCTCTCTTTCGAGGTCCGATCAAGTGTTGTGAGCTTTATGCCGAATAGCGGGAGCGGAGGCACCATTGTTAAGGCCAAGGTGATCGAAGTCCTGAAGTATCCGGATCTGACACAAAATTCGATCACCACTGACGAGGATGCCGGGGCGCTGGAAAAAGTGAAGACCGATTTCGAAGAGCGTTCAACGCGGTTCCCCAGGTCCAATCGATACCTTCAGCCATGGATTCAAAAGCTTGGAATTGAGATCGATCGCTATCGTCGGGATGGGAAGGTCAAAGTGCGCGGTAGTTGGATTTCTAAGGGAGATTTCGAGGGTCGAAATGGAAGCGAAGCGGATGTCACTTCGGAGCTTACAATAGCTGGAAAGACTTACAAAGAGGTCAAACTGCGCGGACTCAGTGGCACCAAGGTCACTGTGATGCACGACCGTGGTGTTGCCCAATTCGATGTCGGTGATCTGTCTGACCCAGACGTTGTGCAGTTGAATCGCACTTCCAGTTCCATACGACTCCCGGAAAGTGAAGCGGAACGCAAGAAGTTGGCAATGGCATTGGATTCAAAATCAACCTCGATACTGAGCCAAACGAAAAGTCGTGCAAACGAGATTGCCGAATCACTTGAAATGAGGATTACGGACATCCGACAGGGACAACAGACTTGGAGAACGAAAGCTCTTGAGATCAGTCTGGCCCTAAAAAAAGCGTGCGAGAATTGCTCAAAAGTCTCGGAGGTCGTAAACACGGCATTAGGGGCCCTTTATCTGGGGGACGCTTTAAATTCGGCTGTGACTCCTTTGCTTGAGGGGGTGCAAACGCGTGGATTTGAGGAAATAACTCAGGATGATGGAGGGCTTTCATACTCTGTGATGCTTGATAGCTTAGTTGAAGGGGAATACACAACAATAGCAGCCATCTCCGGTATGGGATCCACAGATAGGATTGAATCAACTCTTGTTATGATATCCGATCCCAGAGACGCATTTCAGGGGGCTCTGGTGGGTAGCGTCCTAGTTCAGGCCTTTCCGGAATCCTCTCAAATTGCCACAAAACGTTATGCCGATGAGCTTGCAGAGCTCTTTGTGAAAGAAGTAAATGAAAGCGGGCTATCCGAGGAGATGAAAAAATCTATTCGCACTCTGGAAGGCATTAGCACTGCTGAAAATTCCTTGAAAGTGCTGCAACGCAAGGAATTTGACCATGATGGCGGACACATTGTAATAGAGCTTGTCGAGCATGTCCGAAAAGGGATGGCGATATTGGTGCGCGTACGGGACGCTCCGGGTTTTAAGGTGCGGTAATTGTCCGGTAGTGTCCCTCCCGCTTGACCTGTGGCATTGACAAAACTGTTCGAGTAAGATGCTAGGGCAAAAAGGAAAACAAGAGAAAACACACACACAAATGGAACAAAGAAAAATGACACGCCGTGGCCTGATACTCGCGACGTTCACGCTGATCGGATCCACCGGCATTGCGTTGGCCGCTGTATGCACATTCTGTCAGGGCTCTGGATCTGGGCCATTCCGGTGCTCTGTCTGCAAGGGAACCGGCGTTCATAACGGATTCAAATGCACCTTTTGCAATGGAAGGGGGTTTGAAAAGTGCTCGGCGTGTAACGGCACTGGCCAGAGATGAAGTGCAGCTAGTTGAAAGTGCGACTCTCACGCTCGCTTCTGAGTGTCCTTTGAGGCAAGAACCAGCCTCTAAGCTGGCCATGATTCTTTGAAGAATCAATTTATCAAGTGGCCCCCGTAATTCAGAGCGAAGGGGCACCTCCCTGGGGTGAAAAATCAGCCCCAAAACAGCCATAATACTCTGATCAACGATTAGCACTTGTAGACTGCTCGGTCCCTTCACTCCGAGCCATCAAAAGCCCCCTTCGGGAGGTAAGTCTTGCATCTGCGCAATCCCGCACCCACGGAAACAAGGTTGTTGGTTCAGTAAGCTGGCGTCCTTCGGGGCGTATGCCATCTGGTCGAGGCCTCTCCGAATGAGGACTCCCTAATTACTGCTGGTAGGAGGAACCCCCAATGGGGGAGTAAGCCATGGTGGATGTGGACGATCGTGATGATCCCCGCCGGCAGATGGAAGTTCTGTATTGAGCATGACAGTAGGGCTCTTGGATCCACCACCCGGGATACCAAACCCACGGTAGTATGGCCGCACCAATGAGTGCCCCCCAGCTAGTCGCCGCTCGATCAAAACCCGAGAGGGTACCCTTGGACGAAGATGAAGTAACCAGGAACGAAAAGTCTGAATCACGCGCACAGTTTTGATGGTTGGCCGCCTCAAAGCCCGAGGACCAAGCCCCGCGACAGTGGCAAGATCGTCTGGTCCACATCACGGACTCGTCAGGGAAGACGGCAAACACCGAGCTTTGGGCCCGCTCGATAAAGTGAGGCATCCCGAGGGGCACCTCGTAAAACGTCACCCGTTGTCGCCACGGAGGCGAGTTTTCACGCGCACAGTTTGTCGGTGTTCTGTGGCCCTTTCGCAATGGGCAGAAGAACCGTCTCGATTTCCAAAGGCCTTAGGAGGCCGACCAAATAATACCCGGCTTGCATTGCCCCCCTGCCGCGAATGACGCGGTGGGGGAGAGTCAGGCCTTTTTTTTAGCTATCAGCGGGTCTCCTGGGAGTTGGCGACCGCACCCCGGCTTTGATGTCGATGGCAGCGACGGGAAAATGAGGGGCCGGTCCGTGGGCAAGCAGCACCAGGTTGTCCCATCTCTACGCGGAAAAACCTCGATTCTCCCATCATCTCGGACCGAGCAAGGAAGTGTTCGGGATACAGATGATTCTGGTCGCTGTCCCATGGATGGAGGGCGAGTCGAGAAAGAAACTTCCAATCAAGTAAGTTGGTGGAGACAGGAGAGGCCTATGCTTTCCGGCTCCTTTCGCCGCCTCGCTAGTGAGTTCCGTCCTCGCCGTCTCCACCTCTCCACTTCGCCCCGAAAAGGCGGGCCGCTCGCCTCACTTTGGCGATGCCCGTCGGGAGAGACGAGAGCCAATCAACACGCCGACGAAAGCGGCAATACCGACGAGAACTCCCGTTCCGACTCCGGTTCCTACGCCGATGCTAATCAGTTCGCCCAAGTTATTAGGGGTCTGAGGGGGCTGAAGGAAATCGACAAACTTATGTACCGGGGCAATAAGACGGTTGTTAACGTTGAGTATGACTCCGAAGACAGTGACCATGGCCCCACCTATTGCCGCGCTGATGGTGACCCTTTGGCCAAGCTGACGAAAGAAGCATGCAATGATGACGCCAACCTCGCCGCCGAGCAAGACGTAGAAGTTAGCCAAGCGGCCATCGATGAACACACCAGTGACAGCGAGGGAGACGTCGATAGCACTGAGGAGACTGCTAATGGCGACGGCGGGGAAGACGAAGCCGAGGAAATTCAATCCGAAGGGGAGGGGGGAACCGCTCCAATTTCCCTGCCTAGTTGACCGGCGATAGTGGGACGCCGGGGTTTGCAACTTTGAGACGCTTTGGTCGAGCTTGCCGCAAAGCTTGGCCGCGTGATGGCGGAAGTCCGCCCCTGTGTCCACGATCATTCCGTTGAGAAAGGCTAGTTGCGCGATGGACTCCGGGAGATCCTCCTTATCGGGTACCTTGCCGCCCATCAAGACGGGAACCACGGGGATGCCGCGCCGCAAGGCCGCCTCGATCTCCAGCCTCACGAAGTCTTTTGGATCGGTCGCTTTCTCCCGGATCAGCCGCAACCACTCCGGCCCAATCACGGCTAAAACGACATCCGACCCTTCGACTTGGGCAGCGATGTAACTCCGGAAATCCGTCCCCAGTGGCATGTTGCTGTCCACGTCCACGAAGACCTGCCCTTGGCCATATCGCGCCTCCAGAACGTCGAAGAGGCGTCCGACACCCCCGCGATCATCCGACCTCCGGTAGCTGATGAAGACCTTCATGCTTCGCCAGTATGAACAGGAGCTCGCAGGAATCAACGGTGATGGAAACGCAGTTTCGGTTGAGTGCCGTCCCGCAGAGTTGCTGTAACTGAACTGATGGGCTATTCCTCCCAGGCCGACGCCCGGGAGGGCGCTGGCGGCGTGGGGAGCCGAGTTTTGGTGGCCAGTTCAATCAAACGGTCGTTCCGGCGGACGCGCCCGTCGTCTGTTCAAACAACCAAACGTAAATGTGAACTCATGTGGCTTGGATAACCTGTGCCGTCGCGTGTTCCATCCGAAATTCTTGACGTGAACAGCCGAAAGAGCTGAAATCACCCCGACATGGATGGAATCCGCCCCTTCCTTCCCATGGACCCCAACCTTCCCACGACGACCGGTGACTCGTGGGCGCGTGCTCCGGCCAGTTTGACTTCCTGCCGATTAGGGGCTATCTAACTGGTCCCTCCCGCCCCACAAACCTCGGTCCTGAAGGGCGTAGTTTGTCCAGGGTGAGGCTCCTCAAGTCATGCCGACCCGCTCCAGTGACTTCTCCTCTGCCCCGGTTTTGGAAGGGCAAGGCAATCCGGATGTGGCGGAGCCGGAAGCCGTTCTGAGAGAAGTCCTCGGCGGGCGCTACTCGGTTGAGGTCAACATCGACGGAATCACGGACGGGGTGCCTGGTGAATGGGAGAACTTTTCCCACCACGACACAATTGGTGACGCCATCAGGGCTGCCTCGGCGTTCCTGGAACTCACCAAACAACTGCTTGGCGTAGACTCGCTCAATGACGGGGTGGACGGCCGCATTGAGCCGTGGATACGATCGGTGGACCACTGGGACGAGGTGATTGCTGTCTGGGTCGAGGGGGGAGTGCTGCATGTCCGGGAGGAGGAGGAATGAGGACCATCGACACCCCTCAGGGCCAAATCCGCCTTCTCGATCCTGATCCCCTCAGGCTCCGCAATCTCCGCCAGCTCTTACCAATGGGTGCGGTCCGGTTCAGTGAGCCGGTCAATGGTGCAGGCTATGGCATCGTCATGAAGTGTGGGGAACACGAAGTTCACGCAGTCAAGCAGCAGCCTCCTGACCTGCCGGAAGAGGAATGGGCTGAAAACCAGTTCTTCATCAACACGCTCCTCATCGCCCAAACTCTGAAAGCCTACATGGCCCACGGCTTCTCCGGGATGTGCATTCCCTGCCCGTATTGGAGGAAGAAGGCGGAGGATCGGCATGAGGTGGGGGTCGCCTACTTTGGGGCTCCTTCGCCGGGTGGAATTGAGGCCAACGAGTTCGAGTTCGAACACTCCTGGGACAATCAGTTCGGTCACGGGTTCACCCTGATGTTCACGACCTTCATTCGGGAAATTCAACAGACTGAGGCCCGGTCAGGGCTGAAGCTCCAACCAAGCATTGGTCTCGACGACCGACCCCGATTGGCTTTGGGTCTTCTGGGGTTTGGATTCCTCGTGCAGGGCAAGGAAGTGTTTTCGCTGAAGACGGTGTTGTCCGAGCTCGATCCGGTTTGGGCGGCGTTAAGGTCCACCGGTATCGAGGAGGTCTGGCATTTGCCGAGCGTGCCCATGGAGATTTCGGAGGATCAGCTTCCAATCGCCAAGCCAGGGGCCGAGGCAGATCATTGAGAAGCCACCGCTCTCGTCGCGGCTGAGTGCCATGTCTTGATGCAGAATCATCAAGGTGTCCCGGCGAATGCCTCGGCAATGACTCCGGGAGGCAGTCAGATGAAATCCAATATAGTCGTTAGGCTCTCAGCCAGGTCGCTGACCTCCGATTTCCCTCAGAACAGACCTGAATTCCTCATTCAGTCGCTCCTCGTCAGCCGTCAGCTTCTGCAAAACCTCATCAGTCGTCTTCGCACCCCACGATCCCACGCCGACCGGTGACTCGTTGGCTGGCGTGACGGAACGGTCACATCTCCGAGGAAGTTCAGAAAATCGATCGAATCTGAAGAATCGGAGGGAAGGGGGGCATCTATCCACCCTTTCTCACATGACTCTTCAGCCATGGTTTACGCATTTTCTCCGGTTTCCGCCGTCGAGCTCCGTCGATAGGATCACCTTTCCTATCAGAACCATGAACACAAACACACCCGTGCCGTTTCCCTTTCCCGTCGTCCTGCCTCCCCCCGTTCCTTTGCCCTCGGCTGATCCCGGATCGGGACAAGAGATGTTCCGGGTGGATGTGGGGGGACTGCGACGTAAGTTCGCGCACCGAGCCAAGAGCTTCCTCATCTACGAACTCTACCAAAACGCGGTGGATGAGGACGTTCGCATGGTCCGGATGAGTTTGGAGCGTGTCTCTGACCCGGTTTCGGCGGAGCCTGACGCACCGTCCCTGGTCCGGTTGGTCGTCGAGGATGACAGTCCCGTGGGATTCAAGGATCTCAGCCACTCCTACACGATGTATGCTGATAGCTCGAAGTTGGATAATCCAGAGCAACGCGGCATTTGGAATCTCGGGGAAAAACTGGTTCTGGCGTTTTGTATCGAGGCCAGGATCACCACCACTAAGGGGACCGTCTGGTTTCAGGATGGCCGGCGTTTCCATGCCGAGGAACGCAGTCCCAGGGGCACGATCTTTGAGGGTTTTCTTCACCTGCGACCCGCCGAGTTTGAGGAATGCTCCTTCGGAGTGAGCCGTTTGATCCCGCCGGGTGGAGGCATCGCCGTCTTTTTCAACGGGGCCCAGTTGGCCGTTCCTCCTTTCCTCCATGAGTTCAGCGTGATCCTGCCCACCACGCTTGGGGACGGCGAAGGAGCGATCCGACGGACACGCCGCAAGACGCTAGTGCGGATTTACGAGCCCTTCGATGGGGGGCCGGGGATGATTTATGAAATGGGCATTCCGGTGGTCGAGACCGGGGACAGGTGGCACTACGATGTGCAGCAGCGCGTCCCTTTGAACATGCAACGGGACAATGTGACCCCGGCCTACCTCCAAGAGCTGCGTGTGGCGGTCTTGAACGAAACCTGCCACCTGGTGGGAGAGGACGACGTGAAGTCGGATTGGGCGAGGGCGGCCACGAATGACAAGCGGTGCAGCGTGGAAGCCACTGCCAGAGCACTTGATCTGCGCTTTGGGAACAAGCGAGTTTCCTACGATCCGTCCGATCCCGAGTCGAACAAGAAGGCTATGAACGAGGGCTATACCGTCGTGCATGGCGGATCAATGTCGAAGACGGAGTGGGCCAATGCCCGGGATGCGAAGGCGATCCAGCCGGCGGGTCAAGTTACACCCAGTAATCGCCCCGAGCCCAGCGCTGCGGGTGAGCCTTTCGTGAAGTCGCCGGAAATGGATCACGTAGGGGTATACATCCACCGGATCGCACCGGGCTTGATCGGGCATGACGTTCAAATCAGAATTGTCAGCAAACCGGACTGGGCTGTGTTGGCCACCTACGGCAAAGGCAGAGGCAATGGCAAAGAGGGCCTCCTGACGCTCAATGCTGGAACCTTGGGCAACCGTTTCTTCGAGGACCGCACTTGGGAGGGCTTGCAGCGAATCAACGAACTCGTATTGCATGAGCTCGCCCACGAATACGTTATTGATCATCTTACTCGAAGCTTTTATGACACGGTCGGAATGCTCGGGGCGCGACTTGCCAACCTCGTCCTGCAAAGTCCTGATCTTTTCGATGGAATGATCGCATCCAAGGATTCGCCCTTGGGGACGCTTCGATCTCATCCCGTTCTTTGCGAGTGAAGGCGTCGTTCCGGCGGACGAACCTGTCATTTGTTCAAAGAACCAAACTCATTCGTGAACTTCAACTTCTGGATCCGCTGCGACGAAGCAGATACATCCGTCAGAGCGGACGATCTATTCCCGGACAAATGGCCCAAATCGATTGGATTCGACGCTGGCTTTGCTTGGAGTCACCTGGGAATAAAGTGAAGGTCGTGACAGCTTTGGCATCGGAACTCGATCGCACGCTTCAAGGGTGGTGAGGCGCCGACATGCCCCACGGCTTCTTCAACAAGGAGCCTTGGATTCAAGTGACCACCAAGCATATGGACAAATTTCTCATTTCGCTGGGCTATCTCGGCGGGAAACCCAAAGTCAATCTGCCCGAGGGCGCACCGTCGTTGAACCGGAGCGAGTGAAGCTGCGAGTTCGCTCAACCGTTCATTTCAGTGAGCAAGGTGGGGATTAGGATAAGAAAGCATACACTTTTGGAACTGCCGCGTCTGCGGAATACCCGATCGCCTTTCGCGGCTTTGAACCACTTCGCTTTGGACGCCGATTCCTAGATTGATCGTGTCATATGAACCGGAATTTTTGAGTCGTCATTGGTTATCAAGATTGGGGGCATCGCCCCCGTGACAACCACGTTCCACCTGGCAATGACGCGGTTCAGCCAGTTTTGGGGCCTCTTTCCACCCGCTCCGCGTAATCGGCCAAGATGGAATATCGATCCTTAAACTGCAGGGCTTTTAGTTCCCGTGGCGGCTGGGTCGGACGCAAGGGAACCGGCTCAATGAAAGAAATCCCATGCGTCTGGAAAGCCAGACGCCACTCCCGGTTCACCCAAGATGATTTAGCCGCATGGTCGGACCAGAAGAGAAGGAGCTTGTCTCGGGAAACGACTTCGGCCATGAGCCGTTCCTCGAAATCATCCCCTCCCCGCAGTTTCTCGATGTCGAGAAAGACATCGATGTTGAATAATTGTGTTAACATTCCAATTCGCCCGAGAACTTCCAATCGGTCTTCCGAGGAATATGAAGCGAAAGCGCTTCTCACCTTGGCGAATCTGCTGTTGATCAAAACCCGGTGCTCGAAGTCCAAATCCACATAAAGATCGCCGATGAATATCCCATTCACGAAAACCTCAAGGCGTTCCTGAATTCTAGGCAACTCAAGAGTCGGCGACACCATGACAGGAAAACTAATCACATCCGCTCGGCCCTTCCAAGTGATTGACTTCATGATTGGAACTCTTTTTTTCCAGACATTCCCGGGTACGGTCTGAAGATACAACGGAGCAAGCCGGATCGCGATGCTCGCCCCAATTGGAACATCGTGGAGGGGGCGCGACGCCGATTCCGTCTTGACTCCACCGCGGTTGGCCAGTTCCAAAACGCTTTCCCGGTCGCTTTCAACATAGACCCAGACGTCGAGTGCAAATGGATACCCTTTCTGGATTGCGGCGGGACAGAATGCGGACAGGGTGACTATGCTGGGAGAATCCGGCTGAGGCGCAGTTTTTTCAGGGGGCGCGGAATAAAAATCCGGCATTGATTTACCCCCCATCGTTACGCGGGTGCGACGAGAACGAACCATGTAAAAGATGGCGGCCGCTGCCGTGAATGCGCCAACGGCAAGCCATAAGGCGGGATTGTGAATGTTCATCGCGAACGCGAGTTGGCGCCATGCCCTAAGTCAGATTTCGGCAATACCGAAGCCTCCGGGCCTTGGGTGACCCCAACGCTCGAAGCGGGCTCACTTTTTTTCCACGTTTTCGTCATCGTCATTATCGTCGTCATTGTCATCTCCTCCGGCCTCGCCACCAATTGCCATAATGGAAGCGCCGGCTCCGATCCCAACCGCCATCACCCAGGAGGCGTTGAGTCCGACTTCGACGGCTTCAGTCCGTCGGTAATCCTCCTTTAGGCGTTGTATCAAGTCCTCCTTCGCGCCCAGTGCGCTAAACTGGGAATCCAAACGTTCCATGGAGGCCAAGGCTTCTACGTAGGAAACTTTCCGCTGTAGAGCGACATCCGGGGAGTGGCACGATACAATTACAAGGTGGAGGCCGTTTTCCCGCCCATAGTTGTGTATATCTGGGAAGGGCACGGCGCTTCCGTCCGGGAACACAAACGCTCGCCTCCCCTCTTTCGTTGGACGAGAATGCCCAATGAGCACCAGAATGTTTCCATCCTCTGCGTTGTGGAAGTCCCTCAGCAAATCAATCCCCCGACCTGACCGGAAGACTTTAGCCCGTTCCAATTTATCGTATCGGGCGGCCACAGAGTCCAAATCCTTAACAAAATCACGCGAGCCCAATATGATTTCCGCAGTCGAATTATCAGGAATAACGGCTGCAATCTTAATAGATCGGATAGGCGGGTTCGGATTCTCGTATCGGGGGGCTACCCCCCTAAAGCTGAGATAGACCTCCAGGGCCCTTTCCGGCCGGATGTTGGGCACCCATAAGGATTCTTTTTTTTCTAAGACCGAATCAAAAATCCCTGGTTCCACCTCAGGCTCCATTCCCTTGGAAGATACTGCCGATTTTATTGCAGGCCCCGCCTTAGAACTACTAGGCGCTCTTTTTTGCACATTTGCCTCTGGTGCTACCCTGGGAGGCGCGGCAAAACTCGAACTCAATGCAAGCGATCCACCCATAATGAGTAGAAAAAGAATTGCAATATAGTTTCTATTGATCACGGCTTGCTTTTTTGATCCTGCTGCCACCGTCCCGTGGGCAGCCTGGGGAAGTGAGGGCTTTGGGGAGATGAACGGGCGATATTCATTCATCACGGGCTGATCTACGCCTTGCCCGCTTGCCCGGTCAAGGGTTTTGGTAGCCGCTGAGTGCTTTTTTGACCAGTTGTCTCGACCTCCTGGTCCCGCCACTTGTAGCCAAGTCGCGACGTTTCCATTTTCGGTAAGAGATTTCAAGACCGGAACCCTGGGACCATAATGATGCAACTGGGTAATTGCCCAAAGTGAAACTCACCGCCGGCCCAGCATCGCCTGGGGAAGGTTGAACGCAGAAGCTTGCGCCTTCCCGTATCTCGTTGGCTGCGCCAACCCGGTGGCCTCCCGGAACTCATCAAGCAACCGCATCTCTCCGAATGAGTAGCCGTGTTCCATCTCCAACCGGCGAACGATCTCCCGGCGCAAAAGAGGGCGCCGCTTGCTGTCGATGATCAACCCCTGTAGGCCCTAATGCCGCTCCACTGCCCCCAAAAAAAGTTTCCAGGTTGAGTCCTTCCGGGGCCAGATACCATCGTCCCCGGTCCAGAGAACGCCTTAGTGAATGTCGGAGTTCCCGGGTCTCGGGGAGTTTCAAAAGTTTCGTGATGGCCTCGTCCAGGGACGCTACTCCCAGGCAGCAATAGGTCAGCAAACTCAGGAACGACGACGGGGGAAGCAACCCCTCGGCGTGTTCCAGCCGATGAACCACCGCAGGCAAAGTGGAATCGATCCTCCTGTCGGATGCTTCGATCGCCGCCACCAAGTGACCATGTCGCCGGTATTGCTCCAGCTTCCACAACGATGAGGCCATCACCCGGGGGGGTCCACAGGTGGCTCTTCGAACGGCCAAACTCGAGCGGGATCGACCCGCAAACTTCGCCAATTAGCTCGAGGTGCTTGCGGGAGGGGGGGGCAAGGAAGGATTCAAGACTTCTTGAGGCCCGGTGCAGCCAATAAAGTGCGGCAAAGACGATTGCTCCGGCGGCTCTTTGCCCCCGATCGTCAAGCCGGGAGATCCAAGTCGCCAACTCGTTGGCTTAGAGCGTGAGGTGATCACTTCCAGAACAGGGCAAATCGGAAATCATTTCCGATTTGAGCCAACTCCCTGCTTCTTGGGCTGCCTTTGGTGTGCTCAGGAGTAATGGCCCAGAAACCATTCCGGTTCTTCGAGGTGAGCAATCGGGGCTTGCGGATCGGTCAAGAATCGCCAGCGTAACGCTCGATGAGTACGACATCATTCGTTTTGCTCCTGACGGTGCTTGGCTACTCGACCATGTGTCAGGCGCAATCCGGGCTCGACCGGCTTCGGTCTTCCGTTGAAAAAGCAAATTCAATGGGATCGGGCCTCCTGATCCAATCAGGATTGGTCGTCACCTGCTCCCACGTCATTGGAGGGGCTGAGCAAGTGAAAATCCTCATCGCGGGGGAGTTGAAGGACGCCAGCGTGGTGGCCGACGACCCCGCGAATGATCTTGCCGTGATCAAGCTGAAGGAGCCGATGAATGGCTACTCCTTCAACCGCTCGGCCCAGCCGAAGTTGGGAAGCCCAGTGTTTACGCTGGGATATCCAAACCCGTTGATGCAAGGCATCGACGTCAAGTTCACCGGCGGCGAAGTCTCCGGCATCAAGGGAATCTTGGATGATCCCCGGACGATGCAGATCTCCGTCCCGATCCAACCCGGAAACTCCGGTGGCCCACTCTTCAACGAGAAAGGCGAGTTTGTGGGCATCGTCGTCGCGAAGCTCAATGAAAGGATTGCTCTTCGCACAACTGGTGCGCTGCCGGAAAATGTCGGTTACGCCATCAAAGCCAACTATGTCGAGCCACTCCTTGCCACGGTTGAGGGATATGAACCTGCCTCGTCATCGCCGGCAATGCCCAAGGACCGGTCTGAGGTCATTGCTCTCCTGCAACCCCACGTCGCCATGATCCTTACCTTTGGTGGAAGCTCCCCGAGGCCCGATCAGATTACGGACTCGAATGTGGTGGCCTTTGTCAGCAGGTTCATCGAGAGCGGGCAGGGCCCGGCGGACGCCCAGCTTCCATTCTTCGCCGAGAGGGTCGAAGAATATTTCGGACAGCCAAACTTGGATCAGCGAGCGATCCTCCAGGATCGCAAAGATTATGTGACCAAATGGCCGGTAAGGGAGTTTGAGCTTGTGGGCCAACCCGTGGTTCAAGAACGAAAGCCCGACGGCACGATCGTGGTAGCCGCACGCTTTAACTACGCCGTCCGCAATGCGACTCGAACCGCGAGCGGAGAAGGCATCAACGTGTTGGCCCTCCGAACCGGGGCAAATGGGTTAAAGATTGTCTGGGTGGGCGAGGAGTTGAGACGCGATGAGGCTGATCCCGCAACGGAACGCTTGGCAAATCACGTTCTGGCCTTTCTGAGAGAAGGGGACAGTGATTCCGTGACTGGCCAGATTGGCTTCTATGCCGACCGTGTTCGCTATTTTGACGAAGGGGTGAAAACCAAGGCCGAAATCCTTCAAGACCAGAAGGAGTATGAGGCGAAGTGGCCCAAACGCCGTCACGAGGTTCGCTCTAAACCGACCGTCACACGGATTGGGGACGACCGTTACCTCATCCGTGTTGAAGCCTCATTCTTCGTAAGCGATGGAAGCCGAAGTCGAATCATCACCGGGCGTAGCGAGATTGAGCTCGCAACAGATAGGGAGGTGAACAAGGGCATGATCACCGGTATCGCGATTCGGGACGTCACCATGCAGGGCAACTGACGGGGGCGACCTAATTGGTGGAAAGGCCTCAAAGATGGGCCATCAATCCCGGAACCAGGACTTTCCCCATCCCTCCGCAACCGATCAGGCCCCACGGCAAACCAAAAATTACCGTGGATCTGGTTGGGGTAACCTGGGTTCGGTAGGTGCTCAGCGTCTCTAATATTGACCGGTCCGCGTAGCGTTCCCCCCGAACGTTCGCAAAATGCTTTTCACTTCAACTGGGGGTGACAAATAGGCAAATAAGGTTTTGCACCATCAGAGATTTTGATGGTGCTTTTCTCCGGCTTTGCATGTGACCTGAAGCATCGATCTGAGGCGTTTTTTGGTGGGTGCGGCTCGTTTTGGGACCCAAAATCGAAGAATTCGCGCCTAGAAGTGCCGGATCGGGCCAACTGTACGTCCAAGGTCGAGTGGTTAATTTCCACCGAACCGGGGTTTGGAGGATAGCCACAAAAAGGGAAAGCGGGCTCGCCTTCCGGTCGAAGACGCTAACCGGTTCAGCATCATCATTTGTCGGCCTTGGAATCTTCCGGCAAGTCCTTCAGGGCTCCGAGGTTTTCCAACAACGCCCCGATTTGAGATCGCCGGTGGAGAATTCTGAAGCTTGGACGCTAGGTGGCGTCATAAGGCGCGGCTGAGACCTTGAGCGGTAAGGGCACGGGCTCCGCCGGTGACCGCATTGACCGTAGAATCAGGGCGGATAGAGAATACCGTCAAATGCCCTTGCCGCTTGGGAGGCAACCAATTCGCCCCAAGAGCGGAATCGTTGAAAAAGAGGGGTTGTAGTGAAAGGGCGAGATCCTCAACGTTCGGGATGAGCCCAGTGTCCTCCGGGAGGAGTCAGAATCTCAGGTTCAGATCCGAATGGCCCCGGAGTTGCAGACATGGATAAAGCCGTAATCGGGCAGTGCCCCGGTGAGTCTTCCATGGGCGGTGGAGATCGATGCCCATTCTTTAGCTGACCGGAATGGGCAGCTATTTGAGGCTGTACACATCAAAAGCTGAGGGTCTGAAAGTGGCATTGAGGCTCAAGAAAACCTAGATACTAAGCCACCCCCCTTGACCCCCCGACCTACGGTTCAGAATGAGAGCTCAGCCCTTTCTATGCTACATGCTCCTCTCAGCTTCGCAGACCACTTCGTGGAGTCGCAAGCAGCGAAGAAAGAGCTTCGCTTTAAGCTTCGCTTGATCGCTGCGCGACCCAGCTCGATTTTATCCAGGTAGAAAGTTCGAGAGCAAGAAAAAAACATCGGGGAAGAAATTTTCTTTCTTCACTCCGGTGTCGTCCGAAGGTCGCATACCACCGGCCCGAATAATTCCTCCATGATGGGGAGCTTATTCTCGAGGTCATTTCCGGTTCCTGAGGAGAATCCGAACTTTAGGCTCCGGGAGTATCTCATCACCTTCTCCTGGGCTTTGATGCCGGAGACCCGGTAAACATCCACCATGATGAATATGTCAACCTCTTCCGGTTCCGGAAAGCGGATCTCGGCTTCGTGAATTATCGCGACACCCGGAACTTCTGCCCGGAGAAGGTCCAGTGGACGCATCTTCTGTTCCGGCTTTTTCATGTATCTGTTCACTTCACCGATCAGCTCCTCCTTTTTCTTCCGATCGGGAGTACACACCACGATCCTTTTCCCCGGGAAGAGGCGGATCAGTCCTCGAACCAGCCCTGAGACATCCTCGCCCTCCGGGTGAAGGACGATTCCCCCTCCGCAGTCTAGGTTTTCCAAGAGCGCTGCAAGGGCCCAAAAATGAGCATCGGATACAGTGCGAAGCACTCTCCGGGAAATTGGAGGAGGTTCAATTCGATAGGCTTCCTCCACGCTGAACTCGGTGCCGGTTTTCTCCAGGAATTGACGCACCTTCTGAAAGAAGCCCCTGGAGCACACGATTCCGTCGTCATTTTTGAGCTCACCCCACTGCGGAAGGGGTTTGCGGTAAAGCTTGCCCCGGGACTTGAAAGGTTTCGATGTGGTGAGCAGGGCCTTCAACCCGTCTGGGCACGGACGCACAACTAAACAGCTTCGATGAAGCGTTATGGCTACGTGGGAAGGGGGCTCGGAATTTGTGGCTGGCATGCGATAGCAATCGTTCGGAATGAACCGGAGAATGCGCGATCAGACCCACAACTCAGCCCACACTTCTATTTCTTGAAGTGGGCAGCTAACAAGTAAACGGGCATGGGCTCACCTGCAACGCAACGGTCGTCTAGGCCGGGAGATGAAAGCCCCGCCAGCGCCTTTTCAAAGCGACCATGGACCTCGTAGCCACGCAGCAAGGGCGGTTGACCGTCCTCGGAAAATTTCAATCCGGTGATGACTGCTTTAGGAAGAGTGGTTAATCCCTGCTTCAGCCTGAGCCGTCTTTTAGCCTCTTCGTAGTTTTTCCGGGTGATCCCGTATTTATCGGAGATGCCCCATTTTTCAGCCAAGGTAGCGACCACCTTCATGGCTGGTTCCACCTCCATCAGCCAGAGCGGAAAATGGGGATCAACCCAGAGGCTGAGAATGGCAGTTTGGACAGTGTGATCAATCTTAGGGTGATGCCCCATCCGTAGCAGAACCTTCTTCAGGAGCGTAGGGTCGTTTGCCCTTATTTGAGCCAACAGTTTGTCGCCAGCCTCCTGGTCAAAATGCGGGTCCACTGATCCTCTCACGATTGCTGAGGGCCATATCAATTCCCTTCGACGATCAAATGGGATGGAATCTGGATCTTTCTCGCCCGTCAAATGCCTCTCGACCATCCGGACTACAGCCCCCCAGGCGCTGTTTCTTGCACTCGTAAAGTCCGTTTTGAGTTCTGGTCGCCCACAGGCCCGGCAGACACGGAGGATTTCCGATTGCCATGTTTTGGAGGTGAAGCCGTCGGGAGCAGGGTTGAATATGTCCATCGCCTTGAAGTAAAGGTGACACCAATATCTAAGCTTCCCGTCGGGGCGATAAAGGATCGCACTTGACTCAGGAGAGTTACTGAACCTGTTGGCCGCGATCTTGACGGCCTCCTCGTAGTCGAAAATCTGATTGTAAAGGCTCTGCTCGATCAACTCATCGGACATGTCAGGACATTGAGGATTCCTGAGGACACGGTCAATCCTGCGATCTGAGATATCGCTCGACCGGGTCAAAAACCTCTCCAGTGGCCGCCTCTAATCTTCCGGTCTTGGAATCTTCCGGTACTTCCCCTCAATGGGTTTTCCATCAACGGTTCAGTCAAAAAAGAGGTGAAGAGGATCTCCGTGGTCCCTTTACCAAGTTTTCTCATTGGTGCCCGAACTGACTCTCGGAAGGCTTCACCGATGAACCGGGTCACTTCAAAACGAGGGAAAGGACTTTGGCGGTCATGACTCAATTCCTTTGCTGGGACACGATCCGACGAACAGGAAGGGCATTCTGGCCTCGTTTAAGGTATTGGGGCTGTCCTGGGCCCTGGAAGTGACCTCAATGTCGTCACGGCCCTCTTGGTGACGATGGGATCGACCTTTGAGTGGTAGAGCCGAGGGGGTCAAGGGGAGAGGAGAAGGGCTGAATCGAAACCGGAATGATGGCCTCAACGGTATTTCAGGAAAGTGGGGGCAAGCTTCGATCCTCGATGCCCCGAAGGAACCATCTGGGTTGGTGTGAAAGATTGGGAGGGCCACTGCACGGTTCCCTGCCCGTGCGGAGACCCAGGACTCGCAAGCTCGTCCCGGGAACCCCGTACCGCACGAGCAGGGACCTTAGCCGGCCCTCCCGCCATGACGAGCCACAAGACCTTTGGCCGCTGACGCGACCTCCGGTCTTGCGTCCCGTCCTGTTCATTTTCTTCAGACCTCAAGTGGACCATCATGGGATCAAGGAGGGCATCACTCGGCAAGAGCGGATTCTTGAAGGACAGCCGATGAAGGAGAAGGAACTGGGCTTCCCAGAGCGTCGTTTAGCACTCGATGATGGACCGAATATCTTTCCATGGGATCGGGGACACGAATGGCCAGGTTGGGTGGTGGCCATGCCTCGGGGAACTCAGAGGCCCAGTCGAAGCTCCAGGAGGCCAATTGAATCATCGAAGCATTCTTCCGGTAGGAAGCAGCAGCCGAAGGGCAATAGAGGTCTCCGAGAGCGTCGAAGAGGCTGCGACCGTCCGGCATCCTCAACCCAGCCTTGTCCGCGCTGGCGAGGACATAGGACCAGTATTCATTCCGTGAGTCGAAGTTGACCACCCGTGGGGCAGCCACACCGAAACGCAGAACTTGGGAACGGAAGGCGGAGTAGCACCGGTTGAAGTCAAGGGAAGTAGGATATGACCGGGGGGAAGGACCGAGGAGTTCCCTGAGCTTGCCTTTCGTGAGCCTGAGTTCGATTCGAAGGATGTTGCGGGCGGAACGATCGATCTGGAGTCCCTTGTCGTAGAGGGTGAGTTTCATACTACTCTTGTTGTTGCCCCAAACGATGTTGCCGGATTCATAGGACGTGGGTTTCCGTTTTGCATGGGTCACCTCTCTCAGCGATGCGAGGAACGAAGCCACCTTGCCGGGGAGTTGAATCTGAAGGACAAGGTCGACTCTGGTGAAGATGACCGAGTCAAGGATGCCATGGGGATTGACCAGGAGAGGATGGAGGATCTGCTGGAAGCGTTGAAGGGCGGCATCAATTTGTGCCTGGGAGGAAATCAGGTTGGAGTTGCTGGTAGAAAGCATGAGGGGGAGTTCTAGCCTAGCCGAGTGAATGTGTTGTTCGGAGATGAAGAGGGTGATGGGGGATTTTGAGTTGGGAGTGGGGAAGTAACTCAGGAAATAGCCATGAACCGTTTGGCCGAAGTCCCGCGCAAACTGCGATCTGGGCGAGGAGGCCCACTGCGCAGGGTGCGGGGAAGAGCTAAATTCCAAGGAGGGAACAAAGTCGATTTTTAGGGAGTCAATCAAGTCGGTGATTCTAAAATATTAATAAGGAATAACCCTTATAGGAGGGGCGGCGGGGGACTCGCAGAGCCAGACCCGAGTCGGGGATAGACGCGGGTTCCCCCCAAATCCGCAGATGGCAAAAGCAAGCCATGGCTTACGTACGCAAAGGAGTGCCTGGTGCTGGGCCTGTTGAGCAGGGGCACCAGGCACTTTTGCGGCTTGCCAGTCTCAACGGCAGGTCTGCCCGCAGAAGCCCTTAGGGCTCCTCATATGGAGGGATTGGACGCCGAGCTGAGGATGACATGGGATTTACCGGTGGCCTTGAGGGAGGTGACGGCTCCCTCTCGTTGTAGGCCGTGATTCGTTGGTGTCGAATTCCTTGGGCCGGCAGGGGGTGCCCTTCGGATGGAATCGAGAGTCGCCGAGCCGGGAGAGGTTGCCCTTCGGCTGGATCCGAGAGTCGTCGGCTGGTAGTCGGAGCGCCCTCTGTGCTTGCAGAGGACATCCCCCTGGTTTCGGTAACGCCATCGCAGGTGGAGGTTTGCCGCCCACGTTGGAGTAGAAGGAAATGGGGGAGTTTGTCTAAAACGTTCTGGGAAGTGAGGTCTATTTTATAGATGAGTTGAAGCTCGGCCCCGATCTGATCATCTTCGGATGGTTCCAGGTTCCGTTCAACGGAGACGCGTACGAGGGCAGAAAAATACTGATCCCATGGCTTTTCGTCCGCAGCGGCGATCGCCTGTGGGTTATAGTCGGGAGTTTCGTGGACGGCTTGGAGGATGACCTGGTGAGCCAACTTGTCTAGGTCTTCGGGAGCCACAGTCTTCCTCTTGCGGTAATCCCGGAGCTCCGGATTCCGGAGGAGATGGGCCAAGAGGTGTCTTTGCCACTTGGGATTGGGGGGGGATAGCTTTTCACGATAACATGCGGCCTCGATTCGTTGCCTTAAGTCCGGACTTTTCCGTGGCAACTGTTTCGATTCGCTCGAACTTTCGATGGGTTCGGTGCTAGTCGTTGAGTCCACAGAACCGTTGATTTCAGTAACCGCCTGCGAGGGGTTGGGGGTTGTATCCCCCCCAGGCGGTGATACTTGACTTAGTGGTTTCTGCGGCTGGGTAGTAGGCCCGGCCTGCTGTTCTACGGAGTGCCGCGTGAGGGCGTTATGGACGCCTTGCGGGTGTGAGTGTGTCGGTTGTGACTCACTATCAGTGCTATAGTGTGGGTTTTTCATATTTCCTTATCATTCAGTTTGCCAGAAATTACGTGCTTTTCAATGTAGGTCCTAACTGACTGGACATTGATAAGTCTTTGTCCCTTGGTTTGCCCTTGTCGGCGGAAGCTGGCAGACTGGATATAGTCTTTTGATATCCAATCGTACAACGTTGTACGCGGAGTTCCGAATCGTCGGGAGATCCATGCAGGGCGCGCCCATTCCGGTTCTAAGGTCGTGTCATCCGTGACTTTCAATATTGCCCTATAGCGCAGCAGCTACCCGATTGCAATGTGTGAAACAATACAGGTTAGTTAGCCGATACTCCCAGAAGCAACGAAAAGTGTCCCAGCGTCCTGCCCACCTCTGAGCCCGTCGGGGGGGGCTCATCCCAGGACGTCCAAAAATCGTCCCAGACACCTAAACGACATTTTTTTCGCGAGTGGTGAAAATCTTCCAATGGACCTAAACGAGGTCCATCAGCGGCTCTTGACGATTCACCGGAAGCCGATTCGCTACCTGCCAGGCGGCAAACAGAGCGAGATGTGAATCAGGCCACCGAAGCCGATGGGTGTGGGCGGAACCCAGGAAGAAGGATCGTGCCCGAGGACAATACCAGTTGTTCGACCTCACAGGCGGTTTCCGAGCTCGGTGACACTCCCACCCCATTGCTAATAGATTCTATGAGGGGGGCCAAACCGGGTGAGAGGATCCGTTGGGCCTTCAAGGGTAGATCGCCCGGATCGATTGGTGGTCGATAGTCACTAGAGTGACTATAAAGATGATCAAAGAGATTCCCTGCTAGCTGCTCGAAGTTCCCTTTTTCGGCAATCGGCTCATCCAGTTCTAGAATCGTCCCCCGGTAGGTCAGGCTTATGATCGTTTTTCCACGGTGTGGATCAAGATCAAAGAATCGCAGGTGATGTCCGAGGCAAAGATCGTGTTTTCTGTAGACGGCACAGAGGAGGTCCACCACAAATCGCATGACTGGCGTATCAGGACACTCGTAGGATCGCTTACTGTGTTCGCTAAAGATGACCGGATCAACCTGCTCTGGCTTTGGTTCCTTGATCTCTGGGCCCTCATCGGATCCAAAAATTGCTTTTAACTCATTTTTGATGGTCTCGAGCAGATCGTGGCGATGAAGCCCTTTCGCCTTGCACCATTTCTCGACCTGCCTAGGGAATGTTGTCCAATTCTCGCTTCTCTTGATGCCCGTTGCTTTGTGCCAGATCAATGAAGCTGGCGCAGGCAATCGGATCGGAGTGGCGGATGAAACGCTGTCTTCCGAGGTCTGCTCCGCAGCGGTTTCCCACGTCCTAACGGCCAGTTCTACCGCTTGGGAGGGCGTCAAATCACATCGACCTGCCATGAGCATGACGGCCATTTCCCAGATCTTCTCGGGTTCCGGTTTGTCACTCATAAATCTGGAAGGGTGTCCACGGCCCTTTTCAGGCTGCCGTCGCTGAGGTGAGTGTAGATGTCGTTCACCTTGTCGCTCGTATGGCCAAGGATCTCTCGACGCAATTCCTGGCTCACCCCAGCCTCGGCCATCATGGAGTTAGATGCGTGTCGCAACGAATGGAAACTCTTCTTGGCGACCTCCCGGCGATGGCCTTGATCCTTGCTCCGCACAAGTTTCCGATCGACGCCGGCACGACTCATGATCTCCCGGAATTCGGTATCCAGTCCGCCGCTGCCTCCCGTTGGCCTCGCCCGAAGCCGGGGAAACAGGGGAGCTTCCGGGTCATCGGAAGATGGCAAATCTGACAACACGGACTGGAGCAAAGCGTGAAGCGGGATGGTCAGTCGCTTTTTTTTCTTGGTCGCACGTTGTTGTTTGACCGGGGTGATCCGGATAACCCCGGCTTCCATGTCGAGGTCGCTCCACTTCATCTTAGTACAGTTCGTGAGGCGCAGTCCGGTGTAGGCCCCCAGAATGATCACTGTTCGCCATTCCGGGTCATCCTTGGCGGCGTTGGCCAGTGCCAAAATTTCTTCACCGGTGAACGGCTCCCGCTCGACGCTGTCCTCCTCGGGGAGATCCTGGACCCCGTCGGCCGGGTTGACCAGAAGCAAGCCGGCCTGGCATGCTTGCTTGAATGCGCCGAAGATTGACTTTTTGTATTGGTTCGCCGTCTTGCCGGTCCGGCCATCGGCGTGGAGTTGTTCCAAAAACCGGATGATCTCGTCGCGTTCGATTGATTCCAGCCTCCCTTCGCTCCTCGGCCCGAGGAATTTAAGGAATTCGGCGACCGCGACTCTGTAAAGGTAGAGCGTCGATTTCTGAATCTTAGAGTCCTTCCGGCGCAACCACTCCTCCAGCCACTGTTGCACGGTATAAAACCGGAGTTCGCGCCCCGAAGACTCGGCGTAGACTTCAGCCACGAACTGACGTGCCAGTGGTTCAGAGAGGCGGCCTTGGACTGCGACATCTGTGGCCTTGCGGACGATGGCAAGGAGCCGGTTGCTGCGATCGCTTCCCGCTCCGGCTTGTTCGCGGAGGGCCTCCTCCATCTGGCTCGCGGCCCGTTCGGCCTTGCCCCTGTCGGTTTGCCCGGTGCTGCGTTTGGTCTGTTTCCACCCCGTCACCTTCCCCGTCTTGGGGTCGGTCCCGACGGGTACGCGGAGATAAGCATACCAGTATTTGGATCTCTGAGATTTGTGGATCGAAGCCATCCAGGTGGTAACATTAGTAACGCACGTCGAGGATGTTTCAAGTAGTCGCTGACGACGGATTGCCCGTAGAATGGGCTTTTTTTCGGGTGAAAAGGGAGCTAAAGTCGAATCGGCGGTTCAAATCCGCCTCCTGCTACTCTCTTCGGCTGCAACAGACTGTCTGAAATCTCCCAAACTGCGGCGATTTCGTCCTAGCACCTAATGGCCGGTTCCGCCTAGATTGGCCCACATCTATGGCCATGAGCGAAAGGAAGATCAGGATCGGAATCGCGGGACTCGGCTTCGGCGCGGAGTTTATTCCCATTTATCAACGGCATCCGAACGCCGAAATGGCGGCGATTTGTCGCCGTGACCGGGCGGGACTGGACGCCTGCGGGGACCGCTACGGGGTGGCCAAGCGCTACCTGGATTATGATGACATGCTTCGCGATCCCGAGCTCGACGCGATTCACATCAATACCCCGATTCCGGATCATGCCGCCCAGGCGCTCAAGGCATTGCGCGCGGGGAAGCACGTGGCCTGCACCGTGCCCATGGCGACGACGGTTGAGGAGTGTCTGGAGATTATCCGAGTCACCGAGGAGACTGGGCTCAAGTACATGATGATGGAGACGGTCGTCTACAGCCGGGAGTTCCTCTTCATGAAGGAGCTGTATGAGACGGGTGAACTCGGGAAAATCCAGTTCCTCCAGGCCAGTCACCAACAGGACATGGACGGCTGGCCGGGGTATTGGCCGGGCTTGCCGCCGATGCATTACGCGACTCACTGTGTCGGCCCCGTGCTCGGACTTCCCCGTAAGGACGCGGAATACGTTTCCTGTTTCGCCTCCGGGACGATTCGGGAGGAAATGCATTCTCACTACGGGTCTCCATTCGCCATTGAGACCACCCACATCAAACTCCGTGACTCCGACCTCTCCGCGCGGATTTACCGGTCTCTCTTCGACACCGCCCGGCAGTATCGCGAATCGATCGACGTCTATGGTTCGAAGAAATCCGTCGAGTGGCCATTGATCGAGGGGCGCCCGATGGTCCTGCACACGGCCAAACGGCCAGAACCCGAAATCCCAGAGGAAGTGGAGTGTCCCGACTACGGCCGTCTCCTGCCCGCCGAAATCGCTCCGTTTACGACTGGGGGCGTTTATGGGGGAGATCATGGTGATGACCATCTCAGCTTTACCCAGGGTGGGGGACACGGGGGCTCTCATCCTCACCTCGCCCATGAGTTCGTCAGCGCGTTGATCGAGGGCCGCGATCCCTGGCCGAATGCCCGGCAATCGGCCAATTGGACTTGCACCGGCATCTTGGCGCACCAGTCGGCGCTGAAGGGGGGCGAACTCGTTCGATTGCCGGATCAGACATTTTCCTACTGACTGCTAAGGATTTGCTTTTTGAACCCCGCGGCCATGGCTTCACCGTCGGCCAGGGGATGGAGGGGGGGGGGCAACGAGTCTTTCACTCAAGGGTTCTTGACTAGCCATCCGCCGAGTTTTACGGGATGGCGTTACCCCATGCCACCCAGCTTCGCCGCTCCCTCCTCGCCTTCAATCAAGCAGCTCTGTCCGTGGGGCGCCACCCGCGGTGCTTTGAGCGGTCGTCGTTTTTCGGCAAGTCTTCGCACTCTTTGGGCGAAGTGGCGCGGAGAGTTGGCCTTGGGGCGGTTGTTTGCCCTTCAGTCCTTCCAGCTTCGCAGATCCCCTGGTATTTGGGAGCGCCCGAACCCCTGCCACCCCCGGAGAACGCGACCAGAGTGCGCGTATTCATAAAAGCTAAGTGTGATGAAGAATTCGCTGAAATCAGTTGTCCTGCTGGGCGGCTGCGCGCTGTTGCTTTTCCTTGCGGGACTCTGGTTGCGCTCCAACGATCTGGCACCGGAAGGAGGGCAGGCCACACCCCCGCTGCAAAATGCGCCTCAGTCCTTGCGGGTGGACGCCTCCGGTCAGGCTGCGCCAGGACTCCAATCCGCGCCTAAGCCTCTACCAGCCGGCCAGCCTCCGTCGTCCGTGCTGCGGAAAGACGCGTCCGAGTTTGAACGCTTCAACGATTGGGCCGCCCGCTATGAGGCGGCGACGGAAGAACAGCGGCGCGGGCTGGTGGATGAGGGACTCAAGATTGCCCAGGTGAGGCGGGTCGCGTTGCAGCAGCTGATTGAGACCAATCCCCGGCGGGCAATCGAGAATGCGGTGCCGCCGGTGCTGCGCCAGAAATTACCGCCCGAGGTCGTGGCGCGACTCGAGGAGCGCGTGAATGAAGAGGCGTTTTACGGCGTGCTCGGCGCGGTGCCCTCGGCGGAGCATCCCAAGACGCCTGCCTACCGTCGCGAGGTGCGGACGAGCGATGGCGGTCACTATCGCGCCTATGTTTATGGCCAACGCCTCAGCCAGCCCACCACGGAAAAGGCCTCCATCGTCGGGATCGCGGTGGACGATGTGATGGCGATCGACGAACGACCGCTTCGCGTCGTCGCGCGCGGAGAAATACCGAATCACCCGAACAATTTGACGCGGCGCCGGACGGTAACGTTGACCAATGAACCGGGTTTCACCAACGGGCGCGAGCTGCGCACATCCCCCGCCCCACCGCATGATATCGTCGAGACCTGTCCGATCTCCGGAGAGACCACGGAGGCGACCAAGACCGAGACCGATGGCTCGGTGTCGGCGGCAGATATCGTCGTCGAAGCACGCGGGAAGTTTCATGTCCTGTGCCGAGGCGGTCACATCCAGGTGTTCGAGGACGGGCTCCTCGAGCGCGAGGGCGGCAACGGCGGTCCGGTCCTGCCGACGAGCCCACCTTCCGCGACACAGAGCACTGGCTACAAGACGCACTTGCTGATGCGCGTCGCCTTCCCCGAGGCGCTCAAGGGCAGCGTCACCGAGAAGGAAGGCCACGACCTCGGCAAGAACGTCCAGGATTGGTTCATCGAAAACAGCTATGGGGCGATGACGTTTCTGACTACGGTCACGCCGCTGATTCGGTTACCTCGGAGCGAAGCCTGGTACAAGGACCAGGACACGTCTGGCAGCGCCTACGAGGTGCTCTCCGACGCGCGCGCTGCGGCCAAGGCGGCGGGCTTCGATCCCGCGAATTTCAATTTCGATACCGTCATCTACACCGGTTCACCCGGCAGCTTCGGCGGGCAGGCCTACGTCGGCGGCAAGGGCTGCTGGCTCAAATCCGGCACGGGCGTTGGTGTGGCGTGTCACGAGTATGGGCACAATTTCGGTCTCTGGCACGCGAACTTCTGGACGACGACCAACGGCTCCACCATCGGAGGCGGCTCGCATTCGGAGTATGGGGACAGCTTCGATACCATGGGCAGCGCGAACGCGGGGGACTATCACTTCAACGCCTGCCACAAGAACCTCCTGAACTGGATCCCGACCTCGCTCGTCCACGACGTCACCACGAGCGGTACGTATCGCATTTATCAAATGGATCAGCCGGCGCAGAATCCGCGGCTGCGCTATGCGATCAAGACGCGCAAGGATGCGGATCGCGATTACTGGATCGATTTGCGGCAAAAGTTCGCCAGCAACGCCTGGGTGCAGGGTGGCGTCTTCCTGCACTGGAGCCCGTGGGTCCTAAGCGAGGGCGGCGCGCACCTGCTCGACACGACGCCGGGATCGATCGACGCCAAGAACGATGCCCCGATCGTGATCGGGCGCACGTTCAGCGATTTGGAAACCGGGATTCATATCACCCCCATCGCGAAGAACGCGACGACACCGCCGAGCGCGGATGTGGTGGTGAACCTCGGGATGTTCCCGGGTAACTCCGCGCCCGTGGCGGCGGTGAGCGCGAGCGCGACGAGTGTGGCCACGAATGTCGCGGTCGATTTCACCGCCACCGCGAGCGATCTCGATGGCGACGTCTTGAGCTACGCGTGGGATTTTGGCGATAAGAGCTTCAGCACGTCGAACTCACCCACCGTCTCAAAATCGTGGTCCGCCGCCGGCGATTACCGGGTGCGCTGTACGGTGTCAGATATGAAGGGAAAGACGGCAAGCGCTTCGTTGATCGTCACCGTCGGATCACCGGGGACTTTTCGCATCGCCGGCACGGTCACCGCCGGTGGGCAGCCACTCGCCAATGTGCGCGTCCACAATTCAAAGACCGGCACCAGTTATCGCGAGGCTTATACCGACGCGGATGGCACCTACACCCTGACGCGGCTCGCCGCGGGCACCTACACCGTCGCCTCGCAGTTCTACGGATACACCCTGACGCCCACCGGCAGCGCCAGCGTCACGGTGGGCCCAGACAAGACAGGCATGAATTTCACTGCGGCGGACCAGCCGATCGTGAGCATCGCCGTGCAAGACGCGGACTGCGCCGAGGGTGCCAACACGGGCAGCTTCCGCATCTCCCGGACGGGTTCCACGGCGGCGGCGTTGACGGTGACGATCCATACGCCGCAAGGTTCCGCCTCAAAGGGCACGGATTACACGCAGCTTCCAACGTTCACTTTCGTCAGCCCGTTCGATACGCTCACCATTCCGGCGGGGAGTTCCCATGTCGATGTCGTTGTAACGGCGACGGACGACTCCAGCGTGGAGAGCTACGAAAGCTCCATCCTGACCTTGGCGCCGTCCACCAGCTATGTGATCGGCAACGCCGCCGCCACACTCTGGATCGCCGACACTGACACGCAGAACTCACTCGTGCGCCTGAGCGTGGCGGATCGCGATGCGGATGAAAGCGGGGACGCGGGGCAGTTTGTCATCGAACGTCTCGGCTCCACGGCCTCAGCGCTGAATGTCAGCGTGGCTCTCAGCGGCACCGCGACCAATGGAACCGATTGCGCCAGCATTCCAACTACGGTCACCATTCCGGCAGGCGCGTCGTCCGTGCCCGTGAATGTGACGCCGCTCCAGGACTCCACTGTCGAGACGATGGAGACGGTCACTTTGACGATCAGCACCAACGCCGCATATACACGCCCCGCCTCAAGCGCGGACTACGCGGGGACGGTGAATCTTCACGATGACGACCAGCCAGTGTTGACCGTGGTGGCGACGGATAGCGCCGCGGCTGAAGCGGGCAGCGATCCAGGCGTTTTTACCGTCACCCGGACCGGCTCGACCGCTGCGGCGCTGACCGTGAACTATGGCATCACCGGCACCGCGTTGCATGGCACAGACTATGTGGCGCTGCCGGGCGTGCTGACCATTCCGGCTGGCAGTTCGGTAGGCACCGTCGTTGTCACCCCAATCGACGACAGCATCGGCGAGCCCGCGCAGACCGTGGTCCTCCAGCTTCGCGGCGGTATTGGCTACACCGTCGCCTCGGCAAGCAATGCGACGGTCACGATCACCGACAGCAGTGATGTGCCCTACGCCTCTATCGCGGTCACCACGGGACCGGCGATCGAGGGTGGCACAGCAGGCGTGTTCCGGGTCACCACCGCCGGCACCGGCACCGGAAACATCACCCTAGGTTATACCGTCACTGGCACCGCCACCAATGGCACCGACTTTACCAGTCTCATCGGCACTCTGAGCATAGGCAAGAACACCACCAGCAACATCTCCATCGCGACGATTCAGGACACCACGGTGGAGGGCTACGAGACCGTAACCCTCTCGCTCAATCCTGATCCGGCCTATTCGCTCGCGCTGGATGCCTCCGCGACCTTGAACATCCAGGACGACGATGCGCCGCAGGTAAACGTCTCCACCACCGACGATTCATTCAGCGAAGCGAACGGCAGCCTGGCGAAGTTCTTCCTCTCCCGCACCGGCTCGACGGCCGCGGCGCTGACCGTGAACTACACCCTTGGTGGCACCGCGACATCGGGCAGCGACTACACCGCACCGAGCGGCAGCGTGACGATTGCGGCTGGATCTGCCGGTGCATTCGTCGATGTGTCGATGCTGGATGACACTCTCGCGGAAGGAACGGAGACGATCGTCTTCAATGTCACACCGGACGCCGCGTATTCCACCGGCATCAGCTCCGCCACGCGATATATTACAGACGCGGAATCCGCATCCCTGGCCACGCAGGTGCGCTTCGCCGCCTCCAGCAGCAGCGCGGCGGAAAGTGCGGGCACGGTAAACATTCCCGTGACACTCAACGCCGCGGCGGCGAGCACGGTAACGGTCGAGTATTTCCTCAATGGCGGCAACGCGCTCGCTGAGGGCGTCGATTACACCCTGACGCCCGGTCTGCTTACCTTTGACCCCGGTGAGACTTCCAAGAACATCGTGGTGACTCTGAATGACGACACCAACGATGAGGGCAACGAGACGCTCGTGATCGCGCTCGCCAATCACAGCAACGCCAAGCTCGGCACCAGTTCCCACACCCTCACCATTACCGACAGCGATACGCCGCCTGCGGCAACCGTAGGCTTTGCCGGAACGTCGGGCAGCGGATTGGAGTCACAATCCACCGCACCGCTCACGGTCGCCCTTAGCACCGCACAAGCTGGAGCCGTCACGGTGGATTACGCCGTCACTGGCGGCACGGCGACGACCGGCACCGACTACGCGATCACCGCAGGTACGCTCACCTTCGCGGCGGGGGAAACGGTGAAGACGATCCCGAACACGATTGTCGATGATTTGGACGCCGATTCAGGCGAGACGATCGTTTTGACGCTCAGCAATCCAGGGGGAGCCGCCGTGAACGCAAACGCGGTTTTTACCTACACGATTACCGACGACGACGCGGCGATTGTCACCATCGTGGCCACCGATGCGATCGCCGCCGAGCCAGGTAGCGACACGGGCCTTTTCACGGTCTCACGCACGGGAGCCACCACCGCCCCGCTCACGGTGAATTTCAGCGTCAGCGGCACCGCAACGAGCGGAGCGGATTACGCAAACCTCGGCAATACCGTCGACATCGCAGCCGGTGCCAGCACTGCGACGGTGCTCCTCACCCCCGTGGATGACAACGTGATCGACCCGGCGGAGACCGTGGCCTTGACGCTCACACCCGGTGTCTACACGATCGGTGCGGCGAACAGCGCGACGGTCACCATCGTGGATGACGAGGCGGATACAATCGTGACCATCGCCGCGAGTGACCCCAGTGCGGCGGAGGCCGGCGATCCCGGTGCGTTTACCGTAACGCGTGTCGGCAGCTCCTCGAGCGATCTCACCGTGACCCTGGGCATTTCCGGGACTGCGGCCGCCGACATCGATTACACCGCCTTCGCTACATCCGTGGTAATCCCCGCAGCGTCCGCCAGCGCGATCATCCCGGTGTCTCCCCTGCTCGATGCTTTGAACGAGGGCGACGAAACGGTCATTCTCACCGCACTCGCCGGTTCCGGCTACACCCGCGGCTCGCCGGCTTCTGCGACCGTCATCATTGCGGACTCGGACGATGGCAGTCCACCGACGCTGGCTCCAAGTTCCATCGTCGATGACCAGGGAGGTGGTCCGGTTTACATCGACACGCTCGTCACCTACACGGTCACATTCAGCAAGGACATGGACGCCAGCTCCGTCACCGCTTCCGATTTCGGCAACGCGGGCAGTGCTGCGGTGACGATCGGTTCCGTCACCGAAATTTCGCCAACCTCGGGTGTGTTCAGCGTGCAAGCCACGCCGACCAACGCCGGGACTCTCCAGCTCAGGGTCAATGCCGCCGCCGTCTTGAAAAGTCACGCAGGCATCAACCTGGATACCACCTCTGCCATTGCCGACGACACGATCATCACCGCAGCCGGCTACCCACCGACGCTGGCCGATGCTCTGGATACCAGCGGACTCCCTTGGACCAATAGCGGCGACGCGAGTTGGTTCTATCAGACCTCCACCACCCACGATGGCGTTGACGCCGGGCAAAGCGGTGCGGTTGACCACAACCAGAGCAGTTCCATAGAAACCACAATCACCGGACCGGGCACCCTCACGTTTTGGTGGAAGGTTTCTTCGGAGAGCGCCTATGACTATCTGCGTTTTGATCTGGATGGAGTCGAGCAAACCGGGCCGCTCGCCAAAATTTCGGGGAATGTGGATTGGGTGCAGAAAACCGTCGCCATTTCCTCGGGGAACCATTTCGTGAGATGGGGCTACTCGAAGGATGGAAGCGTGGTTTCCGGCTCGGATGCGGCCTGGGTCGATCAAGTTGTCTATACGCCAGCGGCCATGCCGGAAATCGCCGTCGAGCAACCCGTCGGGACCGATCTGGTCGATGGCAACGCCACCATCGATGGCGGCTCGATTGGTCTCGGAAGTTCATCCGCGCCCATCACCGTCACGGTAAGAAACTCCGGCACAGCCGACCTCACCGGCTTGGCTATCACCAAGGATGGCAGCCACAGTGCGGACTTTACGCTCGGCAGTCTCGGAGCCACCACGCTCGCGCCCGGGGCCAGCACCACCTTCACCGTCACGTTTTCTCCCAGCGCCGCTGGGGTTCGGAACGCCGCCCTCCACATCGCCAGCAACGATGCCAATGAAAACCCCTTCGACATCTCCCTCACCGGCACCGGTATTCCCCAGGGCACGCTCGCCGTCACGCCAACCGGAGCGTTTCGTCCCTCCGGCAGCTACGGCGGGCCGTTCAATCCTGGTTCGCAGGAATTTACGCTCAGCAATATTGGCAGTACCCCGATCGACTGGACAGCGGGCAAAACGGTCGCTTGGCTGGATCTCAGTGTCACCAGCGGCACGCTGGCGGCGGGAGCCAATACCACGGTCACCGTTTCGATCAATGCCAACGCCAACTCCCTGCAGACCGGTAGCTACAGTGACACGGTGAATTTTAACAATACCACCAATACCAACGGCAACACGACGCGAGAGGTTTCCCTCACCGTCAACCCGATCCCGGCCACGTTCAACTTCAGCGATCTGCTGCAAACCTACAACGGCTCGCCCAGACCGGCCACCGTCGCCACCACTCCACCTGGCTTGGCGCATACGGTCACCTACAATGGTTCCGCCACCGCGCCCACAATTGGGGGCACCTATAACGTGGTGGCCACCATTACCCAGCCCAACTACAGCGGCAGCGGCTCGGCATCCCTGACGATCGACAAGGCACCGCAAGGCATCACTTTCGACGAACTGGCTCCGGTCACCGACGCCCAGACGACCTTCGCATTGACCGCCACCGCCTCGTCTGGGTTGACTGTTTCCTACACCAGCTCGAACCCCGCCGTCGCCACCGTTTCCGGCAGCACCGTCACCATCGTCGGGCTTGGCTCCACCGACATCACGGCCACGCAAGCCGGAAACACCAACTACCAGGCGGCGGCACCCGTTGTCCAGACGCTGAACGTCGTCCGTGCCAATCCGCTCGCGGTCATCACCGGGGCACCTTTCAAACTTTCGCTCAGCCAGGCGCTTTCGCTCAATGGCAGTGCGTCCCAGCCCTCCTACGGCGAATCCATCACCACGTATGAGTGGGATTTGAACAATGATGACACCTTCGGCGATGTGACCGGAGTGACTCCAGCGGCCATCAGCTTCGCCACCCTCAACAGCACATGGGGTATGGTCGAGGGGTTGAACCCCATCAAACTCAAAGTCACCGATTCAGCAAACAAGACGTCGATTGTTTCAACCACCGTGACGCTCGTTTTCACGCTCACCTGGGATGCAAACGGCACCACCTCAGGTCAGACGAACGGTGCCGGTGCCTGGTTGAATGCGGACCGTTGGTGGAACGGCGGGGCCAACCAGACTTGGGCCGCTGGCTCCAACGCGATCTTTGGTGGACCCAGCACTGCAGGCGGAGCCGTGACGCTCGCCAGTCCGACGAGTGTGAATCTGATGACCTTCAACACCTTCACGGGCACCTACACGCTCGGCACTGCGGGACAGGCGCTCACGATCACCGGCGGGATCAATCAAACTTCCACCTCCGCCGCCGTCTCGATCATCAGCCCCATTAACCTTGGAGCGGACCAGACCTGGACCAATCGCTCCGCCAGCGCCCTCACGACTGGGAGCGGAACCAACCTGATCACCAACAACGGCTATCAGCTCACCATCGAAGGCACTGGAAACACTACTTTTGGCGTGGTCAGCGGCGCAAACGCTACCCTCTCCGGTGCGGGTTCACTGATCAAAAACGGCACGGGCCGTTTCAGTGTCGGTGGCCTCAATTCCAGCTTCACTGGCCCGGTTACCATCAACGGCGGCATCCTCCACGGCTACAATAATTCCGGTGTCCTCGGCACCGGCAACCTCGCGCTCAACGGCGGTGTCCTTTCCTTCTACTGGACAACCACTTACACCCGTACGCTCGGCACTGGCACCAATCAGGTCCAAATCCCCGGCGGGAACAGCGGTTTCGCTGGTTCCAGCACCAGCGGGCCCACCGTAAACCTCGGAGCCACCGTGGTCTGGGGCGCTTCTGGCGAAGGTTCCGCCACGGGTTTCTTCAACCCCGGCAAATTTGTCCTGGGAGACGCGGGCACGACCAACGCTGCGGTCACCGTCTTCTCCAGCGGCATCAATCTGAACGGCGCGAACCGCGTCATCTCCGTCCCCTACGGCCTCAGTGGCGCCGGCAACAATTCCACCATTTCCGGGGCCATCAGCAACAGCACCGGCACCGCCGGACTTACCTTGGAAGGCGGAGGACTCCTCATCCTCTCCGCCGCCAATACCTACAACGGCGACACCACCATCTCCGGCGGCACCTTGCGCATCGGCAACAACACTGCGGGCACCCTCGGAAGCGGCAACTATGCCGGAAGAATCTCCATTGCCAGTGGCTCCAATCTGCAAATCTGGAGTTCTGCCGCCCAGACTCTCAGCGGCGTCATCAGCGGTGGGGGGGGCTTGCAAAAAGCCTACGGGGGTGCGCTTACGCTTTCGGGTGCGAACACTTACACCGGCAAGACCTCGTTCGTCCCGCAGTCGACCGCCGGTTTTACGGTGACCGTATCGTCGTTCAACAGCGTCAATGGCGGCACTCCCCTCTTGGCCAGCAGTTCTCTGGGGGCACCGACTACCGTGGCCAATGGCACCATTGATTTCGGCAGCGGCAACGTGCAGGCAGCTGTTACCCTGAAATACACCGGATCTGGCGAAACCACCGACCGCGTGGTCAATTTCCTATTCAACGGCACCGGTGCCACCAAGACCCTCGAAGCCTCGGGCTCTGGCTTGCTGAAATTCACCAGCACCTTCACCGGCAGCGGCAGCGGCAGCGCCACCAACGACATCGCTCTCGCCGGAACCAGCAATGGCGAAATTGTCGGTGGACTGCCCTTCGGCTTCCGCAATCTCTCCAAGACAGGTGCCGGCACCTGGACGCTCGGCGGCTCGAGCACCCACACCGGCACAACGACCATCACCGCCGGCAACCTCGCGTTGGGCGGGAACAATGTATTGCCCAATGCCACGGCTGTTTCCATCGCCAACGCAACGCTGGATGCGGCCACTTATGCCGACACCTTGGGAACCCTGGACGTTACCAGCACCGCGAAAATCAACCTAGGTGCCGGAGCTACTCTGGTCTTTGCCGACAGCAGTGCCGTGGATTGGACTGGAGGCACGCTCAATCTCACCGGCACGTTTGTTCCCGGCTCTTCGCTGCGCTTCGGCACCGGCAATACCGCGCTGACAGCCATTCAGCTCGCAAAAATCACGGCGTCGGGCTTCGGCCCGCTCTTCCTGGATCCTGATGGCTACCTCACCGCCGATACGACCCCGCCGACGCTGGTGGCCAGCGCCATCGTGGATGACAAGGGCGGCGCACCGGTCACCGTCAACACGCTGGTCACCTACACCGTGACCTTCAGCGAAGACTTGGACGCCACCACCGTCACCGCCGCCGACTTCGGCAACGCAGGCAACGCCACGCTCAGCATCGGCACGGTCACCGAGACTTCACCGACCTCCGGCGTGTTTACCGTGCAAGCCTCGTCAACCAGCGCCGGAACCCTCCAACTCAGGGTCAACGCCGGAGCGGTGTTGAAGGACGTCTCGGGCAACAACCTCAACACCGCCACCGTCATTGTGGACGACACGACGTTGAGCGTGGATGGCACGGCGCCGACCGTTGTGAGCATCGCCGACGATCAAGCTGGTGGGCCGATCCTAGTGGATGCCCTGGTCACCTACACCGTGAGCTTCAGCGAAGACTTGGACGCCAGCACGGTCACCGCCGCCGACTTCGGCAACGCGGGCAGTGCCACGCTCAGCATCGGCACGGTCACCGAGACTTCGCCGACTTCCGGGGTGTTCACCGTGCAAGCCTCGCCCACGAGCGCCGGAACCCTCCAACTCAGGATCCACGCCGGGGCCGTGTTGAAGGACGTCGCGGGCAACAACCTTAACACCGCCGCAGCCATTGTGGACGACACGACTTTAAGCGTAGATGCCACTGCGCCGACGATGGTGAGCATCGTGGATGACAAGGGCGGCGCGCCAGTCACCGTCGACACGCTGGTCACCTACACCATGAGCTTCAGCGAGGACTTGGACGCCAGCACCGTCACCGCCGCCGATTTCAGCAACGCGGGCAGCGCCACGCTCAGCATCGGCACGGTCACTGAGACTTCGCCGACTTCCGGGGTGTTCACCGTGCAAGCCTCGCCTACCAGCGCCGGAACCCTCCAACTCAGGATCCACGCCGGGGCCGTGTTGAAGGATGTCGCGGGCAACAACCTCAATACTGCTACGGCCATTGTGGACGACACGACGTTGAGCGTAGATGCCACTACGCCGACGATGGTGAGCATCGTGGATGACAAGGGCGGCGCGCCGGTCACCGTCGACACGCTGGTCACCTACACCGTGACCTTCAGCGAAGACTTGGACGCCAGCACCGTCACCGCCGCCGACTTCGGGAATGCAGGCAGCGCCACGCTCAGCATCGGCACGGTCACTGAGACTTCGCCGACTTCCGGGGTGTTCACCGTGCAAGCCTCGCCCACCAGCGCCGGAACCCTCCAACTCAGGATCAACGCCGGGGCCGTGTTGAAGGACGTCGCGGGCAACAACCTCAACACTGCTACGGCCATTGTGGACGACACGACTTTAAGCGTCGACGGCACGGCACCGACCGTTGTGAGTGTCGTCGACGATCAAGCTGGTGGGCCAATCCTGCTGGATACTTTGGTCACCTACACCGTGACCTTCAGTGAAGACTTGGACGCCAGCACGGTCGCCGCCGCCGACTTTGGCAACGCTGGCAGCGCGACGCTCAGCATCGGCACGGTCACCGAGACTTCGCCAGAGTCCGGTGTGTTCACCGTGCAAGCCACGCCAACCAGTGCCGGAACCCTCCAACTCAGAATCAACGCCGGGGCGGTATTGAAGGACGTCGCGGGCAACAACCTCGACACCGCCGCAGCCATTGCCGATGACTCGATGATCACTGTGCACACAGTCTATGGGGCCTGGTCTGGCGGCACGGCTTTTAACGCCGATGAGAATGGCGACGGTGTGGCCAACGGAGTGGCGTGGCTGCTTGGCGCGACCGACACCGCCGCCAACGTCGAAGAACTCCTGCCCGTCCTCGACGACACGCGCGATGCGGATTACACCATCTACACCTACCGCCGCAGCGACGTGGCCAATGCCGACGCCCACACCACCATCTCAGCGGAATACACCAGTAATCTGGAGGGAGTCTGGACGACGGTCGTACATGACGGAACAAACGTCATCATTACGGTGAGCAACGACTTCTACGGTGTGGACCCCGGGATTGATAAAGTGGAGGTAAAAATCAAACGCAACCACTCAGCCAGTGGCCCGTTATTCCTCCGGCTGAAGGTGACGGCTCCGCTCTTCTAATAGGGGAGGGGCGGCAGCGGTTTTACGCCCAGACCTGCTGAGGAACATCGCCCCCACGACCGCCATCCGAAATGGTGTCCTTTCGCCCCGTGAACTGAACTGGACTCTAACCCCGATTCTTTTGGGCCAGAAGAAAAACCAGGGACAGGCAATCTGCGGCTAAACATTCATCCATTCCTGACGAATTCAACCATCCCGCCCGCCTGGGGACAGCCTTCATTTGGAGGGAGGAGAGCCGGGTCCAGACTGTTGAAACTTTCTGGTGGCTGAGTCTCACGGCGACGAGGCATGATCATGCGATCGACCATTCCAGCTCGGCGTGCTGGGCCAGTTTTTGCCGGGAGCTGGGCACGGGTTCCCCTGAATCCGGCGATGGCCGCGATCGGGTAGGCCGCTTTCGGGTATTTGCGCCTTATGCTTGCGCCCCTAGATTGCGCAGGTTCATGAGCCGCAGACCTGGGGAGAGTGGCGGGATTCGCCTGGCCCCATCGATTCGGCGCGGACCGAAATTGGAGCGGTAGCGCTGGAAGACGTCTTCGATACTACCCTCAGCGGCAGCGGTCAGAGGTGAGCGAAGCCAGACCCGGAGAGCCCGCAAGCGGGATAAATGCCCTCGATCCGATGGCGACGCCGTCGGTGAAATGCCGGATGCGACAGCGGGCCAGAATGGGACGGCTCAGGACGCCTTGTTGGGCCAGGACTCTCTCAACGTCAAAACGTCACCATCTCCAACCCGCTGAACGCCAACAGCTTGGTCAAGAGCGCGCGCAAGTGCTCCTTCTCCACCGCATCCCAAAACGGCAACTCCCGAAGAGTCCATGACATGCAGTGGTAGAAGTTGATGGGCCGGGCGGGTTCGCCCAGAACAGGTGAAGCGCGTATTTGTTCATGCGAGCACACAATCGAATTACGTTCAAATGATTTAGTGTGTAGATTCGGAGTTCGTGATCTTCTGGCCGAGAATTGGCTGTCCCCAGGAATTCCTTGGGGGTGAGATTCCCCCGGGCTACTCGACAAATACTCCGCTTTTTTCGCATTAACGGAGGGAGTGGGTGGATGTCTCTTTCTGCGCTTCGAAGGTCTTGATGATTTCGAAGGCGCGCAGAAGTCCGCTGGGATCGTCGATTGAGGATTCGAGCCAAATCTCGGCAATGTTGCTGCCGGGAAGCTCGACCCAGGTCAGTTCGATGGAGTAGCGGGTGGAGTCTTCAGTGCTGATGCCGGTTCCTTTGATGACAGCGGAGGCGAGGCCGTCCAGTTTGCTCGTTTCTTGGGGTTTGAGCTTGAGGTCGCGATAATTGGATTTGAGTTCGGCTTGGCCGGCCGCAACGGCCTTTTCGATGGAGCCAGAGACCGCGCGAAAGTAGATGTAGGTGCCGTTGGGGCCTTCGAAGGTTGTATAGTCATCCAAGGATTCTGGCGGCGTCATGATCCAGCCCTTGGGGCAAGTTATACTGAAAAGGTGAGGAGCCTTTGGAGGGGAGGAGACAACGGACTGCGCCCAAGCGCCAACCGCCGTAACTAATGTGATGAGGGTGGTGAAGGTGAGGACGCGGAGGGCTTGGAGGGGATTCATGGGAGAGACTTATTTTAGGTTGGTTGGAGATGGGGAAAAGCGGGAGGCGGAGTTCCATGGGGCAATGGCAGAGGTGAATATCCCAAGCCAGCCGCCGGAGAGCTTCTGTGCCAGAACTGCAAAAAGGACGCAGAGGGTGATGGAGACGGCGAAGGTCAGCGGCATGCCGAGCAAGGGATGCCAACCGGCGTGGGGAATGTGCTGGTCCAACAGGGTCATGACCAGTGGGTGGAGGAGGTAAGCGGTGAAGCTGGCGGAGGAGGTGGCGGTGATGACGGCGGTGGCGGTGCTCCAATGAAAGAGGGATTCCCAAGAGAGGTTTCGGAGGATGAGGAAGGCGCAGGTCGCCATCAGGATTACTTGTGGATAAAAATTGTGGTCGCCCCATTCTTCGCTCAGGATGCCGCCGGTGGCTTGTGCGTCGCGGTAGGTGGACCAACCGGTCCAGACGAAGCCGGTAAGCCATCCAAGGCCGGCAAGGAGGCAGCCCGCTCGTTTGAGGCGGATTTGGCTGAGATAGTGCCCGCAGACGAAGAAGCCGACATAGCCGAGGTAGGAGAGCCAGGCGGGGGTGCGGTCGATCCATGTTTCACTGCCCCAGGCGTGTTGGAGTATCGGCAGGAGGGAAAAACCTCCCAGCCAGAGGAGGAGGGCTGCCAGGAGGACTACCAGCGGCATGCGGGCTATGAGGACGCGGAGCAGCGGGGTGAGGAGGTAAAGCTGGACGATCATCAGCATAAACCAGAGGTGATAGTAGGCTCCGCCGTTCGCAAGGGAGGCCGGGAAATGGCTCCATGAGAGGCTTTCCTCTTCCATGTAGATGCGCCAGGCAAAGTAGATGGCCGACCAGAGCAAGTAGGGGGGCATGATCCGTAAAAATCGGCGCTTGAAGAATCGGCTGATGGATTGTGGGTGTCCAGGGTTCAGCAACAGGGTGCCACTGATCATGGTGAAGATGACGACCCCGCCGGTGGAAAGGGTGACAAGGAAATTGGCCGTCCACCACCAAGGAGGACGGACGTTGAGCCATTCTGTTTCCCAGAGGATGTAGTCAGAGTGGACCATGACGACGGCGCAGATAGCAATGGCTCGTGCGCCGACGATCCAACAGTGTGTTTTGTCCGGGGCTTCAGGTGGCCGTGGCTGGTCTGTTGTCATCGCGAGAGTTTCCTTCATCCTCGCCTCGGCTCCCATCCCGCCGAAAGCCAGGGGTCGGTGAGGGTTTGTGGATTACGGGCGTTCGGGGCCGTCGCGGCTTAGACTCGCCCGATTCGGCCCGTGGACTCAACGGTTTTCTCCGAAATAGATACCTGGCTGGCTGATCGACTCAAGTGACACTAGCGAACCTTGGTGCCTTGCAATTTACTGATAGACTTTGCTTTTTGAACCCTGCGGCCATCGCATCACCGTCGGCCCGTGCTCTGCCGGGGACAGCCTCTTTTCCGCGCGATCATCGCGCTTTCGAAGATTTCAACCCGGAGTCAGGTTGTCACCACGGTTTTTCGATCCTGGAAAACCGCCCTGAGCACGCCGCAGGTGCGACCGTGCCAGAAGCCGGGGATCGGCATCGATGGGGTGGAGGCGCGTCAAAAAGGGGCGCAGCGGCCCAGCCAGTGTGGGCAAATAATGCCCGTCAAGGAGCCAGACTCCAGGGACGGAGGCGCTTGGCGATGGATTCCCGGAACGCGGCGCGTTTTTCTTCAGGGAGGTCCGCCGCCACGCGCTCGATGGTGTCCGCGATGATGACCCGGCCATCCGCATACATCCCGCTGCGCAATTCCTGGAGCCGCTCTACCGTGACGGCGAGTTCGTCATGAGCCCGGTCGCGTTCGCCGGGAGTGAAATCCAGTTCCGCCGCGATGTCGCGTTCCCACTGGGCACTGATGCGGACCAGAGGATCGTAGGGCCCCAGGTTTCCCGCCAGTCCGCGTTGTGCAAAATGGCGCATCGCCAAGAGGCTTCCTCCGATCCCTGTCGCCGCTCCGAGCACAAAGACGATGAGGAGCAGCAGCAGCGCGCGCAAACGGTGTGAGGCGAGAAGGCCGGGCAGGTTCATGAAGGATCGGATTCGGAATTCGGAATTGGAGATTAGGGATAGACCGCGTAGTAGACCGCGAGTTCATCGAGCCCGGCAAAGCCCCGCCAGCAGCAAACCGTGGCCACGAGCGCCAGACCTGTGAGGCCAGCCTGCATCCACCGGTTCCCACACAGGACGAACAATTCCTCGAGGATGCCGGATGGCCTCGCGTCCGGCAAAGGTGCCGCCTGGGACAGTTCCGCGAGGATGGCGGGGCGGACGTCGAGATCGGGCGGGACCGGTGACTGCCGGGCCCGGGCGACGAGATCCGGCCAGGACCGGGGATCAGATGGGGGTGTAGCCATGGCGAATGAGAATGGTTTTGAGGCGTTGACGCGCGCGGAAGGCCCGGACCTTGGCATTGACGCGGCTCCAGCCGAAGTGTTCGGCGATTTCCGCTAAGGGCATTTGTTCCAGGTGCAAAAGGGTGAGCAAGGCCCGGTCCTCGGGCGGGAGATGGGAGAGCAGAAGAGCGGCTTCGTCCAAAGCATCGCGCTCCGGATCATTTGGGCTCGGGGCCGCAGGAAGGAAATCCACCGGGTTGTTCCCCTCATCATCCGGCCCCACCGTCAAGGCGAGGGGAGAGGTCTTGCGCCGGCGGTAGTAATCCAAGCCACAGCGAACCGCGATCCGTTTGAGCCAGTGAAGAAAGGGCTTTTCCGCCCGCCAAGTGGCCAGGGCACGCCACGCCTTGACGAACGTCTCCTGGACCAGATCTTCCAGGTCCGCCCGGGACGGAGCAAAGCGGTAGAGCAACGCGCCCACGGTGGCTTGATGGCGGCGAATGATCTGGTCAAAGGCTTCCAGGTCCCCCGCCTGCGCCTGCCGGACAAGGTCCAAATCCGGGTCGATGGTCACGGCGCGAGACGGGGGCCGGGGAGGTCCGCGGAATCAGTTCTTGGTTTTGGTCGTGGTTGTGGTTGTGGTAAAGCCCTTGGTTTGTCCGTTGGGTCCGGTGACGCTGCGCACCGCAGTGCGGGCTCCCTCGCTGAAGGTTACTGAACCGTTAGTGGTCGCGGTCTTGCCTCCTGGACCGGTGTAGGTGCCCGAACTCGCCCGGCCTTGTCCGGTGCGGACGATCTGTTGGGACCCTTGGGCGGAGCGCCCAGCGGGACCGGTGGTGGTCGCGGAACGATTCACCACGCCCGGGGTCACGGTCCCGGAAATGTGGCGCGCGGCGCTGCCTTTCGCGGTTTCCACCGTCGTCTTGCGGCCAAAATCTTCGGCCGAAGCGCCGATGGTGGTGACGAGCCCGAGGGCGATGATCAGTGCGGTTGGTTTCATTTGGATGAGTTGTGGATGGATGGATTGATGAATGTTTCTTGGGAGCGCCTAGTGCCCCCCGTGTGGTCAAACGCATCCTCAACGCGCCCGGTTACAGTTTCTTCCGCGCTTCCTCTCCGGCAAATCTGGCCCCCCTCCGGCGTGCACGGAACAAGATTTCGTAACCGCCCCGGACGCCGCCGCGTTCGGGGAGGTATGAAGTGCCCATTCCTCAATCGTCCTTTTCTGCTGACCGCTCTCGCGTTGTGCGCGGCGGGTCTGACCGCTGCCTCTGGCAGTGGCCTTGGTTCCGTGCCGGAGGGAACCCGGGTGATCCGGTCCATCGATTACACGGGGGGCGGCGGCAAACGCCAGACCCTGGACCTCTATCTTCCTCCAAAAGCTGCGGCGGGGACCAAGCTGCCGCTCATCGTCTACATTCATGGCGGTGGATGGATGGTTGGGGACAAGAATCAAGCGAAATGGCGGATGCAGGGGTTTATGGAATCCGGCGAATACGCCGTGGCCAGTGTGAACTATCGTCTCAGCGGAGACGCCGTTTGGCCCGCCCAAATTCACGATTGCAAGGCCGCGCTTCGCTGGCTCAAAGCCCATGCGCCGGAACACGGGTTTGATCGGGATCGCTTCATCCTGGTCGGGGTCTCCGCCGGTGGGCATCTCGCCGCGATGCTGGCCACCACGGAAGGGCGCGCCGCGATGGCGGGGGTAGTGGGAAACCACCCGGATCAATCCGATGACGTCACCGCCGCCGTGATCATCTGCGGTCCCACGACGTTTGGCGGACCGGTCGTGACCCCGCCACCCGGTGAAAAAGAGATGGGAGGTTACCTGACCACCCGGCTTCTTGGTGCCGCCGTCAGCGATCAGCCGGAGTTGGCTCGGGCGGCTTCCCCTTTGACCTACGCCTCCGCCTCCGCTGCGCCTATGTTGCTCATCTATGGCACGGAGGATCCCTTGGTGCCGGTGACGCATGGCCAGGTTTTTGACCAAGCCCTCCAAGACGCTGGTGCTTCCTCGATTCTCGTCCGCGTCGAGGGCGCGGGACACATCGATCTGATCACCCCGGAAGCCAGCGTGATAATCAACCAGTTCACTGCGGAGATGGCGGCGGGCCGGTCGAGCCAACTCAAAGACACCGTCCTGCAAAAAAAAGGAAAATGATCATGCGCCATCTTTTCCTCTTGCTTCCGCTGACCATCATTGCCGCCGGTAACGCCGCCGCCCAGACCGGGTTGGCGCGTGACTCCAGCGGCTGGACCATCTTTACGCCGAGCGCGGACTCCCGCATCGTCTACGTGGACTCGGTCACTGGCGCGGACGCCACCGGGGGCACCTATGGCCCAACCTCCCCTGAAGTGGGTGCCGACCCGTTCCAACCCCAAGGGCTGATTCGGCCTTACCAGACCATCGCCGCCGCCCGAGCCCGCCTCCGCTCCGGGAGCCCGGATTGGATGCTGCTGCGCCGGGGATCCATCTGGAACGAAACCTTGGGCACACCTCCCTCCGGTCGGTCCCCATCGGAACGCACCGTGATCGCTTGGTATGGGAGCGATGGCGCGATGCCCCTGATTCGCACCGGCCAGACCAAGATCATGCAGGCCAACTTCGGGCTTAGCTATCTCGCGATCGCCGGTCTGGATTTCCATGCCCACACACGGGATCCGGCGAATCCGGCTGAATATCTTGGGCCCGGCGGCGAGGACGGGATCATCCTTTACACACCGTCCACCGCCGCGCGATCGCTCTTGTGGGAAGGCTGCCGAATCCGCTGCTACGAAAATGGCCTGACCCTCCAGAGCACCGGACCGGTGCCCGAGGATATCGTGATCCGGCGATGCGTCGTCTTGGACAGTTACAACGAGGGCGGGCATTCCCAAGGTCTCTTTACGGCCAAGTTCCAGTTGCGCTTGGAGGAATCCATCTTTGATCACAACGGCTGGCAGATCAGCGGGACCGGGAACAACTCACGAACGGGAGGAGCCGCCACGATCTTCAATCACAACACCTATTGCAGTTCCCCGCTGCGGCATGTCTTCCAAGGCAATCTGTTCCTGCGACCTTCCAGCATCGGCAACAAATGGCGCTCAGATACCGAAGGAAGTGGATCGGACATCGTGGTGGATAACAACTTCTACGCCGAGGGGGAATTGGGCATCAGCCTGGGCGGGAATACCGATGAGGCCTATCGCTTCGCCCGCTCCCAGGTCACCAACAATATCATGATGTATGTCGGACGGACCAAACCCACCGGCCGGGCCGGGCTTGCCTGGTATTTGGAGTTCATCGACCAAACCGATGGACTGGTCGCGGACAATCTCTTTCTTCACCAGGAGGATACTTCGTTCAGTAATGCTTTCGGGATCAACCTCAAGAATACCCAACGCAACGTGCGGGTCCTGGGAAACATCGTCTACAATATCAATAGCAAGTCCCTGATCCTTTCCGAGGACGTGCCTTCGATCAAAGAGAATCTATTGATCGAAGGCAACGAGTGGCAGCAACCCGTTTTTGCCGCTCGCCTCGTGGACATGAGCCAGGGCTTGCGCGGCTCCACCGGAACGGACTCGGTGACGTTCGCCAACAACCGCTACCACTCGGCAGCGTCTGCAAACAGCTGGTTCGCGCTGGGTTCCACCACCGCGAATACGAGCTTTCCCCAATGGGTCACTGCCAGCGGAGAGACAGGTGCGGTGGCGGCTCCCTCCGCGTTCCCTGATTCCTCGCGGCGCATCGAATCTTACCAAGCGGCCCTCGGTCAACCAGCGGACTTCGCGTCGTTTCTGAGCGCCGTTCGCGCCATGGGACGCTTCCATTGGGACGAGCGCTACACGGCGGCGCGGTTGAACGATCACATCCGTGCCGGCTTCTTCGGCAAGCTCGATCTTTGGCGCTTTGCACACTTTCACACACCCCGCAGCCGGGACCTAGCCGCCGACCTCGCCGATCCGGACGGCGACGGGATGCCGAACCTCCTGGAGTGGGCCACGGGAGGCGATCCGTTGGCGATCGATGCGAACCCAAGTCTCACCGTTGGCGTTGGCGCAGCGGGCTCTCCCGAGTTCCGCGTGACCCGCAACGACGAAGTCGAAGGCACCTACCCGTTTCTTCTGGAATGGTCAACCTCCTTGGCCGAATGGCGAACCCTCACTCCGGGCCTCGCGTCGAGCGGGCCGGACGAGGATGGAATCACGATCACCATCGCCGAGCATGGAAATTCTCCCGATGACATCGTCGTAACGTTTCCGCCCAACCTGGCTTCGCCCAGCCTCTTCGTGCGGCTGAGGGTCCTATCTCCAGGAGCGTAGCCGAGGCTGAGACATCCTGACCTCGGAGGAAAGGGCGACAGTCAACCTGCTTGACAGTTCTTTCTGTCAACCTGCTTGACTGTTCTTTCTTCGCCGATTGTTGCTTGCGCTGGCGCGTCTGGATTGTAGCTAGGGAGAGCCACGATGAGGCAGGGGGTATTCATTTCCTATCGCCGTATGGATTCGCAGGCGGAGGCGGGCCGGTTGTTCGACCGGTTGGAGGAAGCTCTCGGTCGCGACCGGGTCTTCAAAGACGTCGATTCCATCCGTCCGGGCGAGAACTTCCCGGAGGTGATTGCCCGCAGCCTCCGGGAGACGGAGGTCGTTCTGGTGCTGATCGGCCCCCGGTGGCTGCTCGTGCGCGGGGACGATGGCCAGCGCCGGTTGGATGACCCGGAAGATTTCGTCCGGCTGGAGGTGGAAGCTGCCTTGGCTTCGCCGAAACGGGTCATTCCCGTCCTGGTGGGAGGAGCCGCGATGCCAAGTCCGGACGAGCTGCCGGAGACGTTGCGCCCGCTGGTGCAGCGCAACGCCATGCATCTGCGACCGGATCCGGATTTCCGGCCCGATGCGGAACGCATTTTGACGGCGGTCACCGGTCGCAAGCGGTCGGGAGGGCGCCGCCCTTCGCCGTGGATCGCGGTGCTTCTGATCTTGGCCCTGCTCGCCTTGGCGGTCGCGGGCTACCTTTGGTTCCAACCCGTGCCTCTTCAGAAGGGAGCCGCGATGCCTTCCGAGGGACTGCCAGCCGAACTTCGCGGCTTGGATCGCAACGACCCGGAGAGCGCCGCGTTCGTGGCAGCGGTGAGGGATGCCTCCCGGTCGCGGAAATCGCTGACCCTCCGGTCCGAGCCCTCGGGTGCCTACGTCACCATCGACGATTTGTTCCGGGCCAATCCCGTCACCCCGGTCGCGGTGGTTTTTGGCGACGCCCCCTTCGTCGATCCGGGGACTCCGGCCGCGTCCACCCACGTCTGGGTGGTGAAACCCGGATTCCGACCCGTCCGCTTCGAGCCCGGGACCGAGCCGGACGGGGCGACCCCGTTGATCCGTCTCGAACCGCGCCCCCAGGAGGCGATCCCCGGCCAGCCCCTGACGAAGCGGCACCAGCTCCTCGACCTCTCCTGGATTGACTTCGTCGATGTCCCGTTCCAGGTGCGCGGGAAACTGGAACGCGGCACACCCTACGTGAACTGCAAGTGGAGCCAGGACGCCACGCAGTACCGTTCCTTCCAGCTCACGCTGCAGGGAGCTGACTCCATCCACGTCCAGGTGCCCGTCGCCAAAGTGGCGGCGTTGCAAGCGGCACTCGACGGCAGCGGATCGGAGGAGGTCGAAGGCATCTTCACCCTGGTCTTGCCGGGACGATTCTTGGTGCCGGAACAAACGGACGTCGACCAGTGGGAACTGACGGATTGGAAGGTCGAAGCGGCTGGCGCCAAGGCGGGAGACCAGCCAATCTGGCGCACGTCCACCCTGGCCGCCGCAGGTTACGGCGCCCAGCAAATGCGTTCGTTGGCCGGAAGTGGCGTCTTCATCCTGGACCGGACTGGATGGACAACCCCAACACGGTCACCGCTTCCAAAGGGCGTGTCTTCGTGGGTGGTGCCGCACCGGAAGGCAGTGTCTCCCGAGACCTTGACACCTGGCAGTCGTTCCCGCTTCCCACCAATTGCCACGGGTCCGCGCCATTCGACGAGGGCTACCTCATTGGGTCGAACGACACCATGGACCTGCTCCGTCAGCAGTGAGGATCAAGATCTGATCCCCGCCCGGCTGAAAGCGAAGATGAGGAGCACCAGGATGAGTGCCAAGCCGCCCAAGTTGATCCACGCCCAAAGTGGCGGCACCCGCGGGCCCATGGCTTCAAAAACAACGTCCCTTACCTGAAGCACGGAGAGCAGCGCGAGCAAACTGGCCACCGCGATTTGACCATGTTCCCGGCGATGGGTCCAACGGACCTCAATGGCCGTTTCCAGCTCCTCAAACCGTCGCAACGTTTGGCGGCGTTTGTCTTCGCCCCCGCGGCTCTCCCAACCTTTATGGAGCAGGGAGCGCTCCGTGACGTAGTTGAAGACGTTTGGCAAAAAATCGCGTTGGAGGCTTTGCGAAGCAATCGAACGGGCGCGTTCGAGACTGTGGATGCCCGCCCTTTTTCTTCCGAGCACCTCGCCGATGGCCCGATCCGCCCGGTTCACCAGCGCTTCGTTGTTCAACAACACGGCGTGCGGAATCAGAAGATACGGACTCATCCCGATGCTTTCCCAGCATTCCTCCATGGCGCGGTCCGCTTCGGAAATCGAGACCAGGGTGCAGCGGTGCAGCCGGATCAGGTGGGAGCACTCGAAGGTGGGTTCGAGGGTGTCCAGGATCTCCTCGTCGTCAAGCTGATCAAAGTCGAAGATGCCCGTGATGATGCCGCAACACGCCTTTAGCATGGCGGCTTCAGAGGTGTCCCGGGCAACCCAATCGCGGAGCTTGCGGTTTTCCTCTCCGCCCTCAGCCCGCGCTTTGCGGACGGTGTCGAGCACCCGGTCGAGTTCCCCGCCGGTGAGGATTTGGACGGTGCCGGCTACCGGCTGCCATCGAACGTCCTTGGAGGCACCTGCGAGACGGGCGAGCAACTCGCCGCCTTTGAGGCCCGTCGAACCAGGCAAATCAAACGAGACCGTGTCCCGCAGCGTGGTCGCTTCGGTCCGGCCGTCGTAAAGATGGATCAGCTTGATCAGGTCGAACTCCGTGAAGCGCTCGCCGGACGCTGGCTTGAAGATAAAGTGCCAGACTTTGAAGCCGGAATCACGGAACGCCGTGGAGCTGACGAGCACCTCAACGCGCCGCTGCGGAGCCGCGCAAGCCAGCCGCATGGTCCTGCCTTCCGATTGATAACCAGTCACATCGGGGAAGCGAACGAGCAACGGAACCGGCTCGTGGACTTCGCATTGGCTGCCGAATGGCGGATCGACCTGAAACCCGAAAGAGAGCAAATCGAGTTCCATCGACCGGAAGTCCGGGCAATCAGGATAAGCCTCAGTCACCCCGGGTAATGGCAGAACGACGTGGAGGGCGAGGGCAGCCCTTTCCAGAAGGAGGGCGGGAGCCTCGGTGCGTTCCAGGCTGACACTGGAAGAATTCATTGGAGGATATCGCGAAGGGGCACCGGGTCCGTCAGGTTGGCGGTCATCGACCGGAAGTCGCCATCGGCTTCCGGATCCCGCGTCCCCAGCGCCCGGTAAAATTCCGTGAGGAACGCCAGCAAATCGTCCCGCCGCAAGCCGTCGTCCAGGGAAGATTGGTAACAAAGCAGCCAGAGATGCCGGGCGCGCCCGCCCCCCCCGCTCAGTTCTGGCTGAATGTAGTCGATTCCGACTCGCCGGGCCCCCATCGCAGCAAAGAAGGCGAGCCGGTCCCTGGGCGAAGTAACGGGGTCGCTCGCCGCGACCAGATCGGGGTCCTCGACCTCCGAGAACACGGCGCGGAGATCCCCATCCGCAGCGCGGCGCAGGGTGGTCAAGCTTGCTTCAATGAGGCGCTGACCGATTCCCATGCGGCGGCAGCCGGGTTCGACCGCGAGGTAAGTGAGCAACCCGCAACGGCTCCGGCGGTAGAGTTCAAAAATCATCCCTCCGAGCAGACGGTCTCCGTGATCGACCGCTCCGAGCACGAAGGCGCGGGGTTGGCCTTCCGGCGGCTCCTCCCTGAGCAGGTCCGCCCAACCGGCGGGATTCTCGTGCTCGGCCGGATCGGTGAAGGAGCGCTGGTAAAGTTCGACGAACGCCGCGAACCACTCCGGAGTCCCGGCCGGATCCAGTTCGACGAGTTGGAAAGGTATCATCGCCTGTTGCCCACGAAGGAGCTTCGCTTGGGGTCAGGGTAAATTCACATGGAACTTCAGATTTCCCCAAACTCTTCGCCACATTGTTTCAGGTTTTGGGAGCTTCGCTTGGGGTCAGGGTAAATTCACATGGAACTTCAGATTTCCCCAAACTCTTCGCCACATTGTTTCAGGTTTTGGGAATGTCAATGCCTGAACCTCCCAGCGGTGGGGCCTGAGATGGCTCCAGAGCGCATAGGGCTCCGGTATTCCGGTAAGGTGTGCGTGGCCGGCTTGTCAGAAGGCATGATCCCACCCCGGGTGGCCCTTTAGATTGCCTCTCTTGCCCCTCGCACTGTGCAGATCGCCTTACCCGCGCAAGTCGCGCAACGCCATCAATCCCCCCCAGCGCACGCCCTGGATCTTGCGCGCGCCATCGAGCCGGCGGGCTGGGAATACGTCACGGCGAGCCTCGAAAACGGACTCCACAAACGCCTTCGATCCGATCGCCAATCCCTCCGTGAAATGCCGGATCTTCACCAACACCGGCCGCGCAATCGCGCCTTGCTGGCGGTTGATGACTATCTCCGCAGTCTCGGCGGCGAACCCGCGCTTGATGACCTTGCCGTCGTCATCCAGGACAGCCGCGCCTTCCTCGTAGAGCCAGCAGCGGTAAATCGCCTGGACCTGCGCCCAGGTCGCGGTGGTGGAGTCGTCCCCGGTCTCGGCCTTCACCAACCGGCTCAGTCCGGCGCGTCCCGATCCTCCTCCGGCCACGGCTTCCCCGTAACCGCTCCACCGGTAATCCTTCGGATCGCCCACGATCGCAGCCCGCACAGGATTCAAATCAAGATGTGGAAATACCCTGACCCCTAGCAGAGCCCCAGGTGAGGATGACCGGCGCGCGGCATGGTGAGTCCCGCGAAGGAATGGGTTGGAGCTGGACTGGCCCTATCCTGCCTTTGGATAGGGCCAGCGTCGCAACAACACGGCCTTGAATTCCAATTAGAAGACTTCTTCTACGTAGCCAAGACTTTCGAGCAGCTCCTGCACCCGGGCGATACCGTTTTCCATCGTCGCCATGGGATAGTCGTTGGCGGTCAAGTTGGCGGACTTGGTGAGTGGAACCTGCAAGGTGAATCCAGCCGACTCAGTCGAACGCCTGAAGCTGCGGTAGTGGTAGGGGGCACCTATGGGATCGTCATCTTCGTCCGTCTCTTGCACCGACTCAAGGAAATGCTCACTAGACCGTGAAAATCCCGTCAAGGCACGAGGCACGATAATGCTTTGACCAGGAGCGAGGAGCAGAGACGTGGCGAGACCTCGGACGGCGTCCGAAGACCCGTAAAGCGATCCCGAACCCAAGAAAGGGGAATTGGGAGGTTCTTGGGAGGAATCGTGGAAACTGTAGGCGGAGAGCCAAAACTTCGTGCCCGCGAGGCGGCCAGGGATGATGTCGAAAGGGACAGAGGGATCACTGACGACGAAATACCACTTCTCGGTGAGGCCGCTGTATCTAGATGTCCCATACACAACTTCAGCGGACCGGCCATTCTCGAAATCATAAATCACATAGCTCGTGGACGTGTCCTTCTCGGTGTAGCTGACGGGGATCTGAGGAATCTTTTCGTCGACGTAATGCTGCAAGTATGTGGTGGTAGCGGTCTTCTTGAAGATCGCGATCTCACCCGGAGGAGATTTCCAATTTAGCTGAATAGCCCCGGTTTCCGTGTCATCAAGACCGTCTACTTGGATGTAGTAGGTCCCTGCGCCAACGGCAGTGAAGGACACCCGGCTCGTGGGGCTCGTGCCGAAGTTGTCGTTAGAGGCGACAAGCTCGAGGTGGAGCCTGCTGTTGCCGATGTAGACACTAAGAACGGTGTCGAAGGCGCTCCCAGCTGTATCGAACGTCACAAAGGCGGAAGATGGGGAAGCTGGAGCGGTCCACTTCCACCAAACGGAGACACCGTTTCCGGTTTCATCTACTTCGTCCGTGGCTTCGACGTTGGTGCCGGTCGTTGACGACGGGAGGCCGGAGATGGCAATGGCGTCCGCGAAGTTGTCGTTAGCTGGCGGGGCGGCGACAGCCGGAAGCACCGCCAAGGCGAGCAGAACGGCGAGGGTCCCACCGATGGCATGGTGGGTGGAGTAAAGTTTCTGAATTTTCATGACGTACCGTTGGTTTCTGATGGATGTGCAGTTGAACCTTAGGGGGAAGAGGGGAATTGATTTAGGTTATTCGGAATAATCGTAACCAAGCTTCTCAAGCACTTCGATTACGGTTTCGATGCCGTTTTGCATGGTGTTGGCGGTCCGGCCGTTGACGCTGACGGTGCGAGCGCGGGCCGTCAGACGACTGTCGAAGGTGGCGCTTTGGGGTCCGACGTGGACGCGTGAAAGAAACGAAGTGAGGGCGTCATTGGTGCCGACCTTGCTGCGGTAGCTTGATTGATAGAAGCCGGAGAGATTTGAGGCGACATCATTCAGGCCGGTAAGGACCTTGGTCGTGCCGGTGAGGTCCCAGACATATCCGAAGCTGTCGTCTGGCGTGACGAAAGAATCACGGCAGCTTTGCATCTTCACCCCGGCTCTGGCGGTGGGCAGAAACATGATGTCCATGATCTTGTCGTCGACATATGCCTCTGGAGCGGTGCCCAGGAGCGCAAAATCCCCGTCCCAGACCTCGTAGAGCTTCTCCTTCGCTCCATCGTAGGCGAGCGTATAGAAGTCCACCCTGGCGATTTTGTTGTTGCCCCGGTCGAAGATCCAGTATTCGCTGACCCTGGTCGTTCCAACAAGGAGGTTGCGTCCCTTGACGAGACCATTCCGGTCGGGACCGGCTGCGTGCTCCTGCCAGGAACTGGTGCGGGAGAATTTGTAGATGATCACGTCCTCCGGACTCTGAGCGTAGGCAGCCTGGCCGATTAGGGCGGCTGCAATCAAAGGAGCTAAATGTTTCATAACCTGTGATTTCGGATGCTTTGCTTCTTGTTGTGGTTGGCGGAAGATGGAGAGGAACGCAGAACAGACTACTGCTAGGTGATCCTTGCCCTACACTTCAAGGGTTTTTATGAAATCGATTGATGAATCAGGTTTTTGCTACAGGCATAAGCAGCCAATCATGATGCGTTATGCTTCGTTACTGGTACCTACGGGGCATTAGGAATCAGACGGTGATGGCGTGATTCCGCCTCCGAGGCACGCTGGGGCGGGCACAGCCCTGGGATCCGGCCAAGGACGAGACTCCGGGAGATGAAGCGATGCGGATTTAACTGATGGGATTTTCCTTTTTGAACCCTGCGGCCATCGCTTCACCGTCGGCCCGGGGATGGAGGGGGGGGCAGGGGGAGCCAGGGGAAAAATCCTTTCAGCTTGGGATGATTTGAGCCCTTCTTCGAGGGGCCGTCAATGTTTTCGGCGTCCTGGCTGTGGATTTCCGCTCGGCTCGGGGATTTTTGGGCCGAATCCGGGCACGACTCTGGGGCGAGCTCTCGATTGAGAGCCCGTGAACGGGCTATTTCCCGCTTTGGTGCGTCAGTTGTTCGAGAACACCGACCAGTCGTCATCAGGCTTTAGGCTTTAGGCTCTAGGCTGGAGGAAGTTGGGCGGGCCGGGTCCAATCCGTTGAGGACTTTGGCCGTCTCCGAGGTGCGAGAGGCCGGATCGTTGGGCCCCGGAATTCCCGGTCTGCAGCCCCAACTCATGCGGAAGTTCGAAAGCTCTGATCTCTCACGATTAAAATCCTAAAGCCTGCCGCCTAAAGTCTCCAGCCTGACTAAAGGCTTTAGGCTGGAGGGGGCTGTCGGCGCAGGGCTTTGATCAATCCGTTGAGAACTTTGGCAGTCTCCGACGCGCACGAAGCTAGATCGCTGTGCGCCGGATTTTCGAGGAATCCAAGCCGGTGGGAAAGGCCAATTTGATACTCAACCTCTTTCGCGGAACCATAAGCGATCTCAAGAAAGCGCAGATATTCTCCTTCTGAGGACCGAGAGCAGCCTTCCACGATGTTTGACGGAATGGAAACGGCGGCTCGCCTGAGTTGAGAGGTGAGCCCGAACATCTCCTGCTTTGGGAAATGCGCAGTTTCTTTGTAGGTCTTCAAAACCAAGTCATCCGCAAGTTCGAAAGCTCTGAGCTTTGTGTGATCTCTCATGATTGATCAGGCTTTAGGCTTTAGGCTGGCCGGGTCAAGTCATAGGTGAGACATAAGGTACCTCCAGCCTACGGGCTCCAGCCTCCAGCCTGACGAAGTGGGTTTTGCGGTGGACTGCTTCGTACTCGGCGAGGAACGGGCCCCAGGCGTGGTGGACGATTTGCCAGAGTGGGGATGCCCGGGCGCGGCCCGGACTGCGTTTATCGGAGTGAAAGCTTCTTGCGCCATGCGAGGGCACCGACAGTTTCGGTTCACCATCCGATGGTTCCGCCGAGATCGGCCTACACCACCGGCTTCCGTCTTTCAGTTCCCGACGGGACTTCGGGTCAGACGTTTTGGATGCGCGGAGGACGGCTCCTGACGGGAAGCCTGTGGCGTCGGCGGCGCGTTTCCGCTTCCCGAATCCAGAGCGCCGTCGAGCTGGACGCAGTCCCGAAGTGCCCGTTCCACTGCCCTTATTCTCATGCTAATGGGCTTTGAGCCGGACGGGATTTCGGTTCGAGGACTGAAGTCCTCGCAACTTTTCTGGTCCGATGGCTTTGTCCCGTCGGATCGATTGGTGGCATATCGTTGTAACTAGCTGATTTTGAGGCGTTTGCCGCGGTTGATTTCCGTTGAAAGTCCGTCAATTGCCCTTGCGCGATCGCCGATCTTCGTTGCGCGACCGCCGATCCTCTTTGCGCGACCGCCGATCCTCTTTGCGCGACCGCCGATCTTCGTTGCGCGACCGCCGATCTTCTTTGCGCGACCGCC
>Ga0247843_1000203_pt1 | contig 140374 bp, 138 predicted proteins | sample LaCruzMarch2017__FD_192420 | JGI IMG/M metagenome (GOLD analysis project Ga0247843, IMG submission 192420) | Freshwater microbial communities from meromictic Lake La Cruz, Castile-La Mancha, Spain - LaCruzMarch2017_8m | ecosystem: Environmental > Aquatic > Freshwater > Lake | place: Spain...
CAAGCTGGGGAAGGCAATGTCCGACAGAACATGACGCTTGACTTCAAGAAAATCACCATCAAGCACAATATCTTCAGCGAGACCGGTTCACTTCTAACCGCACAAACGGCCTCCGTAACCCAGGCACCCTAGTTTCGGTATCCTCGCCGTACCGTTGCAACGACCACTGTTCATCTATGGAACCTTGGGGCTCGATCATGTGCAGCAAGCACTTTTCGGCCGCAAGGTTCCTATGCGTCCCGCCCGACTCCTAGGCTACGCGCTTACGACTATCGAGATCGAAAACGAACTCGTCGTCTCCCTCAGCGGAAAAAGCACCCACCGCATCCTTGTCCCAGACACCGAGGCAGGCCCAATCGAAGGTCACCTGCTTGATCTCACCGAAGACGAGCTCCAAGCCGCCGACGATTACGAAGTCCCCGATTATCGTCGAACTGAAGTAAAAACCTCCAACGGCGAGTCCGTTTGGGCCTACGTAGCCGTCTGATCTTTTAGCCTCAACTTTAATCTAGGCCAGATTAAAGTACAACGAATAGCAATGCTGACCCCGCCACCAACCTACACCCAGTATCCGCGTTTCAATAACCCTGAGATCCGGTTTGATGCCATCGGTGAAGCATTCCAAATCTTCGCCCGAAACTGGAAAACCTATGTTCCAGCCTCCATCCCATCGCTTGTTGCCCTAGTGATCTACTTTGCAATTTCGATTGGTGCATCGTTCATGACGGGATTTTCCGGGAGCAATAATCTTGCCCAGCTAGGTCCGTCGCTAGCTCTACAGTACGGCTCCATGTTCCTCATGTACTTCGTGATTGCCTGGCAAATTGCCGGCATAATGCGCTTAGCTATTCGCGATGTTAGCGGCTTGCCAATTCAAGTTTCAGACGCGTTCAACTTCGACGGACGTGTCGGCGCGGTTATTGGTGCGGCTATTTCAATCAGCATCCTCACAACCCTCGGTTATCTCGCTTGCTGCGTCCCTGGATTCCTGGTGTCAGGCGCGTTCATGCTCACTTATCCATTGATCGTTAAGCAGCGACTCGGGGTGTTCGAAGCCATGGGCAAAAGCTGGGAAACCCTCAAGCCACATATCTGGAAAGCCGCCGGGTACTTCTTCCTCACAACGCTCATATTCTCCGTCAGCCAGTCCTTCTGCATCGGCGTCGTCGTAGGGCTGCCCGTACTTTGCATCTGCCTAGCGATCGTGTACAAAGACTTCTTCCTGGGCCAGCCGATGACCGATTCTTTTGGTCAAGTTATCGAAAACTGACGTACGCAGGGGTATGCCCCTATCAAGTGCGCAAAACATCACCGGTGCTTTGCAGTTGAACCTGCAAAGCTACCTACTCCTCAGTTCGCAGGTCAAACAAGCGCACTGGAACGTCGTCGGGCCGAAGTTTCTGAGCGTGCATCCATTTCTAGATCAAGTGTTTGCCGAGCTACAAACGGCGATTGATGACACCGCCGAACGAATTCGGCAACTCGGCGAGTTTCCAAACGGCGATGTTCGATTGGTCGCTGTCACAGATGGAGCAGACGCGCTCCCGGACGGAAAGCTTGAGGACGACCTTGCGGTGGAAATCGTGATCGCTCGAATCGCGGAAGTGGTCAAAGGCGTACGAACTCGCCTAGGACCGCTTGAAGACGAGGACGCCGTTTCTGCCGACATGATTCACTCGCAGTTGTACAGCTTGGAAAAGTCGGATTGGATGCTGGAATCGGTACTGGCGTAGGTCTATCGAGACCGAATCGCGTTGAGGGCGCCAAGGGCCTGTCGCACGTTCCAACGATTCTGTTCAAGCGCTTCGAGCGCTTCATCCTTCGTCACCGGGGCAAGCTCTCGCACGATCCGGATGCAGCGCTCCTTAAGCTTAGAGTTCTTCGCCTTAACGTCGACCATTAGGTTTTCGATCACCTTTCCACTTAGTACCATGGCGGCGGTCGAAATCCGGTTCAGAACCAACTTCTGGCTGGTACCTGCCTTTAGGCGGGTGGATCCGGTCAGAACCTCCGGTCCGGTGTCCAAGAGAATCGGATGATCCGCAGCTTCGAGGAGCGGCGTCTTTTGGTTGTTTGAGATCCCACAGGTCCAAACACCCTTCTGCCGTGCATGCCGAACAGCTGAGACGACAAACGGGGTCGAGCCGCTTGCGGCAATGCCGATCACGATGTCGGACTTGGTAATCCCGTATTCGTTCAAGGCGACCGTACTGGCATGAGTGTCATCCTCGGCATCCTCGATCGCCGTTTGCCCGGCGCTGGAACCGCCAGCAATAATCGCGATAAAGTGGCCCGGTTCAATTCCGAAGGTCGGCGGCATCTCCGCTGCGTCCATGGTCGCCATCCGGCCCGAGGTTCCGGCGCCTACGTAGAACACTCGTCCGCCATTCTGGAAGGCTTCGGCAGCTTTGGTTGCGGCAACGGCAATGGCCTCTTCCGCTAGCTGAAGGCACCGCATCACGGCCATCTCTTCCTCGTTCATCAAGCGAACAATTTGGTTGGCCGACATGGTGTCGAGGCCGTATGAACGTGGATTGCGGTTTTCTGTTCCCAATTGTTTTCCTTTCTCCTGCAGCTAACAGTGTGCCCTTTCTAGACCAGCATTTCCTTCGCCAGCTCAACTGCGCCGTATAGCGGCGGCTGAGTAATACGATTTACAACAAAGACATGTGAGGGGAAGTGGGCCTCGAGCAACTGTATCAGTCGCTGACGAAAGATTTGCGCGCTTTTCCATACGCCGCCGCTCAGGACAATTTCGAATTTTGATTGGTCCGGAAAGTTCCTTCGAATGTGATGCTCCAGCACATCGATGAGAGCGCCCAAATTTCGGTCGATACTTTGGATCGCGTACGGTCGATCTTCATTTGCATCCTGACCGATGAACTTTGCGAGCCTGGCAAGTGTGGTTGCTGGTGCGCCCGAGCCGTAAACTTTCGGAACAATTGTGTTCTCCGTTAGACTGCCAAATTGCTGAAGAAGGGCTTCCTTCAGGGCTTCGCTGGCTTCGTCCGGGTTATCGAGATAATTCACTAGAACATCTCGGCCGAACTGATAACCACTTCCTTGGTCTCCTAAAACGTAGCCCCGGCCGCCAGATTTTACGATTCCTTGAGCGGTTCGGCTACAGATGAGAGAGCCTGTTCCAGAGATGATCAGGATATCTGTGGTTGCTGGAGCGGCATAAAGGGCCGCGGTGAAATCAGGTTCGGCACGTACTGAAGCCTCAGGAAACAGGTGCTGTAATGTATCCTCACCACGTTCCTTGGTTTCTGGTCCAATGAGCCCCGCAAAGCACCCACAGACATAGGTGGCCGAAGGACAGCCCTTTGTGGCCTGCGTTAGGTTCCTCAGCAACCGTTTTTCTGGGGTTGTCGATAAGTTAGCCGCACCGGATTGACCTTGGAATAGGACTGCACCGTTCCCGTCAACTGCAATCACACGGCTAGAAGATCCACCGCAATCCAACCCGACAAAAACGCTCATTGTTGTTGGCTCACAGGTCCGCCATCACACAATTTACCGCCAATCCTTCCGACGGGAACTGAACCTGATGTGCGGGTAAAACCACTGGCGTGATACGTTTTGAGGGAGAAACGCTTGGCGATGCACCGAGAATTGCGGTGGTCTCGAACGATGCCCTTGGTAATTCGGTCGTAATCACGCCGCTACTGCAGATGCTTCGTGCAAAGCACCCAAGCGCGGATCTTGTGTATTTTTCTGGCAACCGCTCAGCAGAACTTTGGCGCAACGATGCATCGATTTCGTCTGGTGTCAACTTTTTGGGTGCGGAGCCGCGCGATGCCATGGCCTATGCACTGACATTGCCGCCGTTTGATTGGGTGATAAATGTTGAGAGCAACGACTGGGCACGAATGCTGGTTCCCATCCTAGCAGGGAAGGAGGGGCGTGTTACCGGCCCGTGCATTGACGCAGAATCGCGGGGCCGCTTTGCCTTCGAACAGAATCTGCGCGGCTCTCTCTGGGAAGATCGTGAGTGGATTCGAGAGTCACTGCCAATAGACTATCCATTCCTTCGGTCTGGGTTCATTGGGGAGCTCTTCTGTCGGCTGGCGTACTGCGATGGGGAAGTTCCACGGTACAAGGTTCACTCCGAAGATCCTGGCCAAGACTTGCCCGATGTGTTAATCGCCATGAGCGCGAGTTTGCCCGAAAAGCTTTGGCCCGTTTCGTCTTGGGTCGAACTCTTAAGTGACTTAAAGGCGCGTGGAGTCACGGTTGGTTTGCTTGGCGCGAAGCCGAAGTCGCAAGGGCAGTATTGGAAGGGGTTGTCAGACGAAGATGCTGTCGTTTCGGAGGGCCTCGTGGCAGACCTCCGCGGGATGCTCACATTGCCCCAAGTAGCCGGCGCATTGTCCCGAGTAAAGGCCGTCTTTACGTTGGATAACGGGATCATGCATTTGGCTTCAGCATTTGATCAGCCAGTCGTGGCGCTGTTTCGTCACGGAATTCATCGACTCTGGACGCCGCCTTACGGAAACGTGCTCCCATTAGTCTCGATAGCCGAAGGCACAGTTGCGGACATTCCGGTTTCGACCGCAAAGGAGGCACTCTTTGGCGTCCTATGAGCGGGTTCTTGTCAGCTTCAAGTCATATCTAGGGGACGCCGTTATGGCCTCGCCCGTATTGCCGGCACTCGAGGCGCAGTTTAGCTCGGTCACTTGCCTGACCATGGGGGTTGTCGATCAGATTCTCGCGCATCCAACTGCAAAGCGAACATTCATTCGCAGCAAGAAAGTTCGGAAACCAAATGAAGTATTTGCCGAGGCGATCTACCTTCGACAAGAGCGATTTCAAGTTGCGGTCATCGTCAACCACAGCTTCCGATCAGCGCTGACAGCGCTCCTAGCTGGTATCCGAGTTCGAGTTGGTCATGCGCAAGAATTTCGTGGCCCGATGTTGAGCCATCCGGTTGCTTATGGTCACGACGATTACGAAACTCAATCCTGCTTTGACTTGCTAGAAAAAATTCGGATACCGTATGAGTTCTCACATCCGCACCTTTCGGTTTCCGAACTAGAAATGTCGAGCGTTCAGCCGCTTGTTGACGGTGCCACTGTTGGTCTTCAGCCGGGTGCCAGGTTTGGCCAGAAACAGATTCCGATCGAAACCTCCGCAGAGATTGCGAATCGTCTTCATCGCGACGGTCATCGCGTTGCTCTCTTCGGCGGACCAGATGAGGAGAAGTTCCTTGCCGACTTCGTATCCAAGCTGACCTTTGAACCCATTAACCTTGTAGGTAAGACATCGATCCGTGAAACGATGTCGTCTCTCAAGCACCTCAAAGTAATGATTGGCAGTGACACCGGATTGATGCACATGGCTGCAGCGGTGAATTGTCCAACCGTTACCGTCTTCGGGCCGACGCCTCATCTCAAGTGGGGCCATCGATACGAGCCTCATACGGTGATTGCTGCGCCCGATGGCCAGATTTCGAGCGTGCCGGCCGAACAGATCCTTGCTGCGGCGATACCTCACTTGGAGAAGTAATGCGTTGGATTTGGCTGCTGATCCTCGTTGTTCTCAGCCAAGTTTGTGTGGCCGAACCCGCATCGGTGCTCGTGTTCATCAAAACGAAGTACGCCGGTCCGGCAATCCCAGAACAAATTGATGATCATTCGCTCTGGGTCAAGTGGCCGCAACGCGACGCCCGCAACGTTCTCTGGCCGGTTCTGTCAGTAACCACGGGCCAGGATTGGAGGATTACGGAATCTGAGCTGACGGTTTCGAGCATCGACACAAACTGGGTCTTTGGCGAGCATATTAGCTTCGTTAATCGCGGTATTGCCATCCAACTTCAGCAAAACCTTGATGGCCGGAATTTTGAAGTTCTTGGAAACCCAGCAGGTGGAGCCTCTCGTCTCGCGCTGATCGCTACAATTTCGCCAAAGTCCGATCTCGTTCGAGTGCTTCCCTCAACTCAGCGGCTCGAAGAGAACGCTCTCTACGTCACGGAGGCTCGGCATTGGGACGAGGTTGCGGCGGTTCGCAAGCGTACGAAAGGACGGATTCTGGTGCTCGAGTGGTCGGATGAGCCTGCTCGGATACTGTCCCATGTTTGGCTTCTCGGAGAAGGCTGGCCGATAGGAACGCCGCGATCTAACAAATTTCGAATTACCGGTACGTTGGCTCTCACCGAGATAGGGGCGTTGCTTGCGGTTCCGAAACGATTTACTTTTACGAGCCTAAATCGTGGGGAAGTTGCGCGGCGATGGGGTGGCGAGTCCCTAGGGTTCAGTTTCGGGCTGTGCGTGGTCGCAGCATTTTTCGCGGTTATCCTCGGAATCGCGACATGGTGCATTTCCCAAGAGCGGAATTGGGCGTTGGCGCTGACTGGCCTTGATGCGCTCCTTGTTTTGCCTGCTTGCCTTTCACTGTCGGGCACTGCCGCTCGATTCCTTGGTCCGGAGTTGCTTTGGCTTTGCGTTCCGCCGCTACTCGTTGTGTTGGTCTTACTTGGACAATTGATTGGAAAGCTTGTTCTCCAATCAAAGGGTGCAATTTCTCATATCTCCGTCCTTTTCGGGATCAACGTGGTCGCACTCTCGCTGGGCGAACCGTCTTGGAGCGCGCTTTCGAGCGTGTTCCATGATACGGATCGACCACTCTCTGGAATGTGGGTTGGCGCTTGGTTGCTGAGTTTAATTGGAATCGCCTTAATCAGCGCCGGAAAACCGACTCTCTGGGCATGGGGCTCAAGGCTACTGCTAGCCGCGGCGTTTGGCATTAGTTTGGTGAAACCTGGGTGGTGTGCCGCAGCAGGCATCGTTGTGCTGTGCGCTCCAATTTGGGCCGTAATCGTTGGAGAACGGTGGGTACCCAATTGGCTCGTGGCGGGCGTGATCTTTGGCTGCGGCGCGATTAATGGTCTACGGCATGCCGTAACGTTTGCGCCACAAGATCGATTCGTGACCTTCTGGGACATTCCCGCAGTGAATCTATGGTGGTACGGGTTCGGCCTGCGCGATCCGGCGTTTTGGTTCGCCGTCGGGCTTTGTATCTTGCTGGCGATTTTGGGAGATCGCTTCTATTTCCGCCAGCTTAAGCGGACCATTCAGAACTCGCTACTCGTGAAAACAACGAGCTTTGTCCTGGTCGCGGGCCTGCTCCTACCCGCAAGTGAGCCCAAGCTCTATGATTCGCTCATTGCTGGATTTCTTCTCTGGCTTGTCGTTTTGCACCGGGAAGCGTTGGTTTCGCCCGAGTCGGCGTAGCTCCCGTCTTGGCAGCCCATCGGGTAAACCGCCGCCATGCATTCGCTGGGCATAGTTGCTTCCGTCGTCCTTTCGCTGCAATCCGGCCTGCCATCAGATCCGCGAGACCCAATGCCGAGCCCGTGGAAGGATCCTGGTTTCGCCAAGTTCCTGTGGATTCAGTCGCCGAACTTTGGCCCGCGGCCAGAGGGGGCAATCGTTGATACCGTTGTAGTTCACAGCACCGTCATTCCTACCCTCGAACAGACAACGAACGCGTTCTTGCGGGAATCGAGCCAAGTCAGCGCGCATTTCACCATTGGTCGGGATGGTTCGTACGTAATGCACGTGAGCACTTTTGATCGGGCTTGGCATGCTGGAGTTAGCGTTGACCCGAACGGACGCACCAATTTAAATCATTACTCTATTGGCATAGAGCTTGTGAATCTGAACGACGGAAAGCAGCCGTATCCTAAGGAGCAAGTCCAGGTGCTGAAGTGGATTATCGCCGGGCTAAAGCGACGTTTTCCTCTGAAACAAATTGTCAGCCACGAATTTATTGCTCTGCCTGCCGGGCGCAAGAGCGATCCGGCAGGTTTTCCGTGGGAGTCCCTGAAAGACTTGAACCTTCCGATGTATTTCGGAAAGAATCCAGCAACCGATAAATCTTAGGCGTGCGTGACCTGTGACGGTTGCGTGCCTTGTACCAAGCTGGCACGCTCGAACGCCTGGCTGATGTCAGCTTTCAGGTCGTTAACCCCTTCTAGGCCACAGAACAGCCGAATCACCCATCGCGGAGTTTCGTAGTCTGCCGGAGATGTCTTGAGTGGAACAACAAGACTCTCGAATCCACCCCAACTGATTCCACGCTGGAACACCTGAAGGGCATCGCAGAATGCAAGCACGCCCTCGCGAGATTGTTCTACTGGTTCGAACGAGAAGAGGCCGCCCGAGCCCTTGAACATCTTCTGGTAGAGGTCACGCTGCGGATACGAGTCGAGAGATATGTGGTGCACCTTCGCAACCGATGGATGCCCTTCGAGCCAGTTCGAGATCTCGTCGGCTGTTTTCGCGTGCAAGGGAAGTCTGGCAGCCAAGGTCCGGATGCCACGGAGTAAGAGCCACGCGGAGAACGGATGCAAGATGTTCCCCATCATGTTCACCTCGTTCATCGTGATGTCATAGATGAGCTTCTCGCTTCCGACAATTGCGCCCGCGGTGAGGTCGCTATGCCCTGACATATATTTTGTTGCACTGTGGCAGACGACGTCCACGCCAAGCTTGATCGGATTCAGCAAAAGGGGAGTGGCGTACGTGTTGTCAATGACCGTGTTGATTCCGTTTGCACGCGCATACGCTGTGATTGCCGGGAGGTCTTGCAATCGGAACAGCGCGGAAGTTGGACTCTCCAAGTAGATCAACGTCGTTTCTGGACGACATGCGGCCACCACTTCGTCGGTGGACATTCCCGAGACGTAAGTTACCGACACATTGAATCGCGCCATGAACTCCGACAGGAGTCTGCGCACGGGGCCGTATGCCGTGTCTGGGCAGACAACGTGACATCCAGCCTTGAGGAAGTGGGTCACGGCAGCTGTGATCGCAGCCATCCCGCAGCCAGTTACCTTACATGCTTCTGCACTTTCCAGGGCGGCAATTTTCTGCTCGATCACGCTGAGCGTCGGATTACTCAAACGGCTGTAGTGGTGGGGAGGACCTAGTGGCTTCTGTTCCAAGGCGTGAAGCAGGTCATCGGTGCTTTCGAAGGTGAAAAGCGAGTTCTGAAAGATCGGGAGCACAACCGCGCCCTGATTCTTGGGTTGCTCTCCTAAGTGGGCGAGAATGGTCGCGACATCCATATCGTGATCCGGAAACATGCCTCAGATTGTCGCAGATATTGTCCGCTCACGTTTCCATGCCGAAGAATATTTCGCGGAGCGTTCCGCAAACTCTGGAGATATGAGTAGAATAGACCGCGTTCGGCGCTGGGCTTAGCTCCGCTGAATGAGAGGAACAAGACAACTCATGGCGTTGAAAGTTTTGGTTTGCGATGACGAGCGCCACATTGTGCGGCTTATTCAGGTCAATTTGGAGCGTCAGGGTTACCAAGTGGTAACGGCGTTCGATGGCAAAGAAGGTTTGGAGAAGATCCGAGCAGAAAAGCCGAACCTAGTGGTTCTTGACGTCATGATGCCGTACATGGATGGCTTCGAAGTGTTGAAGTCGATTCGTCGAGAGCCGGAGACGGAAAATCTCCCGGTCATCATGTTGACGGCAAAGGCACAGGATAAGGACGTGTTCGAGGGATATCACTACGGCGCGGACATGTACCTTACGAAGCCGTTCAACCCGATGGAACTCGTGACGTTCGTCAAGAGAATTGCTCAGGGTACAGACGATTCTGGATCCAAGCGCTACGAAATTTAAGGCAATCTAGCCTGTTGTGTGAAAAAACCGGATGGTGAAGACCATCCGGTTTTTGCTTTTTACGTCCCCTGAATCTCAAAATCCGAGGAATTTTCTGAGAATATTTTCGGAAATGCTTGTGAGAATACGAATTCTTGTGTATAGTATCGACAAGAATTCGTATTCTCACAGGTGAGAGCGGAAGAACCAATGAGGGTCACGCAGCAGGACATCGCAAGAATAGCAAGCGTTTCACAGGCAACCGTGTCTCGCGTCCTAGCGGGTGACGAAAAGGTCGAAGCCGCCATTCGAGACCGTGTCGTGGAAGCGATGCGCGCGCACAATTACCAGCCTGATGTGCGCGCTCGATCCCTTAGAAGTAAGCGCACGAACTTGATTGGCCTGGTGCTTAACCGCCCCATGGGCGGCCTGAGTGACGATCCGTTCTTTGCAGGATTGGTCGCAGAAATCCTTGATGTCCTGAACGGTTCGCCGTATCACCTTTGCCTTGACATGGTCACGTCTGTTGCAGGGCAATCCTACATTTACGATGAAATGCTTCGGACTCGCCGCGTGGACGGCCTGATCCTGGTTGAAAGTGAGGCTACCGATTTTCGGATCGGTCGGCTCCAGCAGGACAATTTTCCGTTCGTCCTAATCGGGAACCCACTCAACAATAACCAGATTCATTCCGTGGATAACGACAACGTTGCAGCGGCCGAACTCGCAACTCGACATTTGGTCGACATGGGATACAAGAAAATTGGCATGCTCGCCGGTCGCAGCGGAGTTACGGTCAGTGACGATCGCGTTGCCGGTTATCAGCGTGCGCTACGAGGCGGATCCATGCCGGACCGTATTTGGCATGCCGACTTTGGTGCGGTTTCAGCGCGGGAAGCTGCGCGCAACATTTTGAATTCTGGGGATGCTCCAGACGCCTTGGTGGTTCTCGATGACTACATGGCGCTCGGTGTTGTGGGTGCGGCACGAGAGATGCGTCTAAAGGTCCCTCAGAACTTGGGGCTTGTGAGCTTTAACGACACCCATCTTTGCGAGATGATTGATGGCGGCTTGTCTTCGGTCAGTTTGAACATGGGCGAGATCGTCCGCGTTGCCTGTGCTCGCCTGTTGCAAATTTTGGACGGCGAAGACACTTGGGAAAATCGACGCGTCATCGTTCCGACATCGCTATCCGTCAGGGGTAGCAGTCGGCGAGAGGCGGTACTAGAATGATGCTGCTGGCTGCTGCTCAGGCGGAAACTTCGCTGCATACATTCCGCTATGTTGCAGACACTGCTCTGACTTCGGTGCATGTTGCCGGGACATTCAATGGCTGGAACAATGCCAAGAATCCGATGAAAGTCGATCCGGATGGCCGCACATGGACGGTCACGTTGCCGCTTTCGCTTGGACAGCATCAGTACAAATTTGTCCTGAATGGCAGCAATTGGGTTGTTGATCCCAAGGCTAAATCACAAGACGATGGCGGTGGGAATACGAACTCGCTTCTGTTCGTCCAACCCGCTGACTTCAAAATTCCGGCTGCCCTCGGTGATGGGCGAATCACGGCTAGCGCAATCAAACACTCGACCGCGATCCCGTACTTCAATGTCGATCAGGGACAAGCGCAGGTTGCGGTTCGGGTTAGAACGGCCGACGTTGCATCGGCAAGCCTGCTAATCGGCGGTCGAACGGTGCCAATGAGCCGAATCGCTGGCGACGAGTTGTATGAAGGCTTTAAAGCAGCAGTCCCAGTAAAGTCGGGTCGGTTTTCTTACAGCATCCTGTTGAAAGATGGAGCCGCGAACCGCAAACTTGGCCCCTACCAGATTGATCCTGCCAAGACCCCAGCCTTCGTAACGCCATCCTGGGTGAGTCGTGGAATTGTCTACCAGATTTTCCCCGATCGCTTTGCCAATGGCTCAAAGGATAACGATCCGAAAGACGTGATGCCATGGGACGGAACCCCAACCTATGGCAATCGATTTGGTGGAGACGTCGCCGGCGTTCAGAGCAAACTCTCCTACCTAAAGTCTCTTGGCGTCAGTACGGTCTACTTCAATCCGATCTTCAAGTCGCCGTCGAATCACCGGTACGAGGCAGATACCTACTTCGAGTTGGACCCGCAGTTTGGTACGAACGCGGAGTTCATCGAACTTGGCAAAGCGATGAAGGCGCAAGGCCTCGGATATATCCTGGACCTTTGTCTGAACCATACGTCACCGAGATTCTTCGCCTTTAACGATATTGTTGAGAAAGGACCGCAGTCGGCGTATCTCGATTGGTACTTCATTAAGAAATTCCCGGTCGTGGTTAAGAACCAGCCTGATTACGAAGCCTGGTTTGGCTTCCCAAGTATGCCGAAACTGAATACGGCAAATCGGCAGACGCGAGAACATCTTCTCTCCGTAGCTCCGTTCTGGTACAAGACTGCGCCAGGGCTACAAGGTGTTCGGCTGGACGTTGCAAATGAAGTCGAAATGGACTTCTGGCGTGCTTTCCGAAAGAAGGTCAAAGGCTTGAACAAAGACCTATGGATTGTTGGCGAGCACTGGGGCGATGGGCGGGCCTGGCTAAGTGGCGACCAGTGGGATTCCATGATGGGCTATCAGTTCCGCGACGCAAACTTGCGATTCATCGCGGAAGAGAGAACCACGGCCTCTCAGTATCTCGATACACTTTTCCGAGTCTATGACAGCTATGTTCCGCAAGTCAGTCGAAATCTGATGCTGTTACTGTCTAGCCACGACACGCCGAGGTTTTTAACCCTATGCGCTGGGGATCAAAGAAAGCAGATGTTAGCTGCTTCGGTTCAGTTCACTTGGCCTGGTACTCCGTCGGTGTACTACGGAGAAGAAATTGGTATGCAAGGTGGGGTTGATCCCCAAAATCGCCACGGAATGGAATGGTCCAAAGCGACTGAACAAAACGATCTACTGAAGTTCTATAAACGGTTGAGTCAGATTCGCCAAAGTAGCGAAGCGCTCAAGGTAGGTGAGCCGATTCGCCTTGCTTCCGATGATGCGGCTAGTGTGCTGGCTTTTGCTCGTAAGAGTAGGAGTGACGCAGCGATTGTGGTGCTAAACCGTTCCAGCGAGCGTCGATCAGTTTCGATTTCTACAAGCCAATTACCGACTGCTCAGTGGCAAAACGCACTTACCGGAGAAAAACTTTCACCCCGCGGCGTAGGTCGCAAACTCGATTTCACCCTTGATCCGATGACGAGCGCAATCTTGCGACCGTTGCCGGCTCAACCATCCATATCTGCTCCGAAGGTTAAAACCGGAAGGGCCATGTCCTTATACGCCGATTCACTAGAAAGAACCGGAGTCTCAAACTAACATGAAGAGTCAACGCAGACAGGGCTTTACGCTCATTGAACTTCTCGTCGTTATCGCGATCATCGCGATTCTTGCCGCTATCCTGTTCCCAGTTTTCGCTCAAGCTAAGCTTGCCGCAAAGAAGACTTCTGACCTTTCGAACCTGAAGCAGAACATGACCGCATCGTTGATTTACAGCAACGACGCAGACGACTATCTGCCGCACACGAACTGGCAAGAAGACTACGTTTTCGCAGCGCGCGTCCTTCCGTACACCAAGAACCGAAACATCTTCCAGAACCCGTCCAGCAGTGCCAAGCAGGGTGCTGTTCAGCGACAGAAGGCAGACAACGGTTTCGCTGGTGGCGCTCCTGGCTACATGCTCCCGCCAAACGACGGTTGCGTTGGTCTAGGAACCTCCACCGTTGGTGGCGCTCGCTACTACAGCGACATCTACCCAGCAATGGACTACCGACTGAATCCGAACATTTTCGGATACCAGCAGGGACCATGCACCGGCGCTTACGGATACTTTGCTCCAGCTCCAAACACGTCTTCTAACGGCGGTTCGGGTGGCGGTAGCAACGGCGGTGTAGAAGGCGTTGGCCCAGGAACAACCGAGTTCGTGAATATTGCGAAGGTCGTTCTTTGGTCTGACTTCCCGCCAAGCGGAAAGACCTGGCCAGGCAACCAGAACGGTCTCAGCGGATTCTGGGGCGTCAAGACGGGTTACTGGAACGGCGGTTCGAACGTCGCTCACATGGACGGCCACGCTCAGTTCTATCAAGCAACGAAGCTTCTGCCTAACATCAACAACAACGGCGACCTGATCTACAACGACACTTGGAACGGCGGCGAAGGTGGATCCAACCCGACAAACATCGGTTGGGCTGCGGGCGCACCACACCCAGAGCAGAACGGTAAGGCGTTCAACTGGTGGGGAACCAACTGGGCATCCCCGGACAACCAGTAAGACAAATCCATGGAACCGCCGAAAGGCGGTTCCAGCTCCTTCCCAACCGAAATGATTAAGCCAAATTCCTTTGCCCTGAGTCTGTTGGCAGTTGTCGCAATCGGCACTGTCACGGGATGCGACGCTGGAAATGCCCCTGCAGGCATGTCCGGCGATGACGCGAAAAACGCCATCGCGCGAATGTCTCCAGAAGACAAGATTCGAGCGATCGCGAGCAGCCCGATGCCGCAACCCGAGAAAGAAAAAGAGTACGGAAAAATTGAGGCCGAAACCGGCGTCAAAGCCAAAGATGTACTCAGTTCGAAAGGTGGCGCCCCAGTTCCTGGTGGGGGCTAGCAAAACTGAACTGCCCGTTTAAACGGCGGGCAGACGTTTCGCATCTTCACTACTCGCAAAATAAGATATAAATCACTCGGAAATCTGTAGCGGGGCGTTTTCCCTTTCGCGTGACCGTGACTGCCTTGAACTTTGTGATATACAAATCACTAAGTTTTTGAGGCTCCAAACTATGCAAGGAAATTTGAAGCGAGGATTCACACTCACCGAGCTGCTCGTCGTTATGGCGATCACGGTGATCCTTGCAGGCATGTTGCTTCCCGTGCTGGCACAAGCAAAATCTGCCGCAAAAAGAGAAGTTGATCTCTCCAACTTGAAGCAGTCCACTCTCGGTGCCTTGCTGTACAGCAGTGACCACGACGATACGACTCCATTCTGCCCTTGGCCCGACTTTTACGCCAACGCGGCTCGATTCATACCGTACACGAAGAGTCGATCAATTTTCAAAAATCCCGTCTCACCATTTGGCATTGGAACCTGGCAACAACGCCAAGGCAAGAATCCGTTTGGGAATTTCATGGAGGATCCAAGTTCGAACTGCGTGGGCAACATCGCAAAGTCGGCTCTTGGTCGAAAGGAGTTCTTCGCCGACGTCTATCCACCGTTGGATTACCAGTGGAACGACTCTCTCACGGAGCGTGCGGGAGGGGCTACTTGCATCGGTCCTCACTGGGGTGACCCACTGACCATTGCGGCAGTCGATCTAGGCATCACGCAGAGCTCAGCAAGAATTGCAAACATCGCCAAAGTGGCCATGTGGAGCGACTTCCCATCGATCGGAACCCAATGGCCCGGTGGTTGTGTGGACGGCAACTGCGAGCACGGCTCGGACACGGAGCCAGCGATGGCCAACTACTGGGGCAAAAATTTTAAGGGATTCTTTGGAACGCGATCCAATGTGAGCTACTTCGATGGCCATGCCGATTCGGCTTCCGTCCACCAGCTTCATCCGTGCGGAAAAGAGACGTGCGAAGACGCCAATGGACTTCGCACCGACTTCCGGGCCGCGGGATTTACTTGGGCCAGCGAGAGCGTCCAGTAGCCGGTCCAAGTGATATCCTAGACTTGTGGCAACGAGATTAAGCGGTCTCACGACAACGGAGTCGCCCTTCATCGAGGAAGCGCAGGCCAGCGGCCAGCTTTATATTCAGCAGCCGTTCGAGCTTTACTCGGAGGAGAACCACTTGGCGTGGGCGCGCCTATTCGAGCGGATGCAGCCTCGATGGGAGCTATACGCCAACGCGTGGTTTCTTAAAGGGATCGAGTCACTCTGCCTCGATCCGAATCAAGTGCCTCGGCTAGAGGACGTTAACCGGTTCCTGGATCCGCTTACGGGATTCCGAGCTAAAGCGGTCAGTGGCTACGTTCCGGCGTTCCTGTTTTTCGATTGCCTCCGGAATCGTGAGTTTCCGACCACGATCACGATTCGGCGTAGCGACCGACTGGATTACTTGCCCGAGCCCGATATCTTCCACGATATCGCTGGGCACGTTCCGATGCATACGGATCGAGCATTTGCGGATGCGTTGGTTCGGTTCGGCGACTGCGCTCATACTGCCGCAGAGATCGTTAACAGCATTTCAGACGAAACTGAGCGTATACAGCGCCTCACCAGCATCATCCAGGCGATGGCGCGGTTCTTCTGGTTTACGATCGAGTTCGGACTCATGAATAGCCCGAAAGGGCTGAAGGTTTACGGCAGCGGCCTGTTGAGCAGCTACGGCGAAATCGAGCATTCCATCGTTTCGCCAAAGGTTCAGCGGTACCCGCTTCAACTGGAGTGGGTGATCAATCAGTCTTTTGAGATCGACCACTTCCAGCCGGTGCTGTTTTGGGTCGAGTCGTTTGACCACTTGTTCGACCTTGTGGACCGGTTAGAGGCTTGGATGCGGGCGGGGAAGCTGGACAATGTTGCGCCGGGTGAGCCGAAGCTGGAGGAAGCCGATTTGCTCAGCTTCCTCCGCGTTTCAGCCTAGCGGGCGAATAGATTGCGCAGTTCGGCGAGGATCGCTTGGAAGGACCCCAATGTCGCCTCGCGGCTGGCTTCAACGCTGACCGTGCCGTCGTAGCCGAACTCTTTGAGGCGGGCAACGAAGGTTTGCAGGTCCGGGTCGTCCGCTCGTGGTGGCTTGCGATCGCCACCGGAAATGTGGACGTGCGCGGGGGCGAAGGGCATGGCGAGGCGCCAGTTTTGGATCGTCGCTGGAACGTCGTCTTCGGCCCATTCCTTGAGTACGTGATAGGAGTCGGCGCAGTACTTGCAGCCAACGACCTCGCTTAGTGCGGCCATTTCGGACAGGTCGGTTCCTACGTTGCACTCGAATCGGTTGAGCGGCTCTGGCGCGAGGATGATTCGTTCGCCGACTGAGGCTTGGATTGCGCCAACGACCGACATGAAGATCGCGGTGTATGCCGAGGTCGGGGCGCCTTCGGGGGCGCGGCGGGCTCCGCCACTGCCGACGACCATTAGCTCGACGCCAGCCTCGGCGGCGTTGAGAGCGGTAGCGACTCCGCGGTCGATGGCGGCTTGGGTGGAGTCATAGATCTTGACGTCGCCGCCGAAGAATCCGTTGGTGCGGATGATTCGGCTGTTCGCGACGCGGGCGTCGGGTTCGACGGTTGGCGAGAACAGGTTCGCCGCCCAGCCTTCGACGTAGTCGAAGCCGGCCTCGAGGATCAGCGGGGCTTCGTCGAGCGATCCGCACATACCGAACTTCATGCGGGTTCGTGAGCCTTTTGCAGGGTCGTTTTGACCGCGTTGGTGGCGACTTCGAAGAGTTGGGGACCACTAAAGCCACCGAACGCTCCGGCGGCTTGGAGGTGGGGTTCGAGGGTGAGCGGGCCGCTCCAGCCTTGGCCGATGAGCCAGCGGAGGGTTTCCTCGACCTGGCCTTCGCCTTGGCCGACGGGGACGACTTTGTGCTCGGATTCGAGGGCGTCCTTCATGTGGAGCGTGTGGAGGTGTGGAAGGAGCCAGGGGAACCAGTCGGTCATCGGGCGGTAGCCGATGAGGACGGTGTTGGCGAAGTCGAAGGCGGCGACGAGGTGCTTCGTGGTGATTTCCTGGAAGAGAATCTTGGCGTTCTCCGGATAGGCACCCCAGAATCGGGCGTCGTTTTCGTGGAGCAGGATCATGCCGTGGTCGGTGGCGAGGGCGACTTGCTCGCGGACCCAGTCGAGGACTTCGTCTCGCTTCGACTCATTTTCGTCCGGGCCGACTTCGGGGGTGAAGAAGCGGATTCGATCGGTGCCGGTGAGTTTGGCGGCGTGGATGGCCTTTTCGAGTTTCTCGAATTCGCCTTTTCGGTTCTCGGGGGTGCAGGCGACCTTGTTGACCGGGGAGCCGATGCAGCTGACGTGGAGGCCGTATTGGTCGCACTTTTCCTTCACCGTCTTTAGGTCATCGTCGGAGAGGGCGAGGACGTTGAGGCCGTTGACGCCGCGGAGGTCGAGACCTTTGATGCCGAGGCCGGAGATGGTGTCGAGCTGGACTCCGAGGTCGGGGCTGATTTCGTCGGCGAAACCGGTGAGAACAAAGTCGGTCATGCCCGAAACGTTACCCCGAAGTTTCTTGTCGAACGCCTTCGGAAATCACGGGTCGGGTGAATCGGGAGTATCCATTTTCCCTGAGCTTTTCTTCTAACCCGGCGGCGTCTTGGGTGAGCGCGATCACCGTTCCGCCCATGCCGGCTCCGGCGAGTTTGGCCGATAAAGCTCCGTGCTCCAGACAGCGGGCGATCAGTTCGTCGATTTGGTCGCCCGATCCGCCGAGTTCGCGGATGATTCGCTGGTTTTCGGTCATGGCCGCGGCGAGGGTGCTCCAGTCGGCGGATTGCAGTGCGTCTGCGCCGGGCTCGGCGAGGGCGGAGATGGCGGCGATTCCATTGACGACGGCGGTTTCGCCCTCCAGCCAGCGTTCCGACATGGGGCCGTGGACGCTGCCGCTTAGTCGCTCGACGCCCGTCGTGATGATGAGGAACGGCAGTTCGGCTTTGACCGGCTGCAGCGAAGCGGCCGGGCCGGGTTGGACCGGGTGCTTGCCTTCGAAGTTCATCAGTTGCAGGCCGCCGTGGACGGTCATGTAGGCGTCTTGGTAGCCGCACATGACCTCGGCGTGGTGGCGCTCGATGTATCGCACTTGCTCGGCCAGCTCGGGGCTGGGGTGGAACGACTCGTTTCGCAGGAACCGGATCGCGGCGACGAGGGCCGAAAGCAGAGCAGTTGACCCGGCGAGGCCGCTGGATTTCGGTACCTCGCTGTGATACTCCACCGACTTCACCGGAACGCTTAGCGGCAGTTCGGCGAGGGCGGCGTTCCAGAGTCGCCGGTCGTCGGGCAGGTTCGGTTCGGCGATTTCGCCGGTTTGGATCGTTACGCTGTTGCGGAGCGGGAGGGAGCAGGAGAGGACCTTTCCGCCGTAGATATCGCTCGGGTTGCCAATGATTCCGCAGCGGCCCGGGGCGCTGAATTTTACGGTTAGTTCCATCGCAACCTCTGGGCGGCTTCGTATTCGCTCGGCGTTCCGCAATCGGCGCGGCGTTGGCCGTCTTGGAGGGCGGCGGCTTTGAAGTCGGCGCCTTCCTTGATGAGGGTTACGATGACTTCGGTGAGGCCGACCTCTTGTCCGGGCCGGGCGGATTTTTGCTCGGCGACGACGCGCTGGATTTGCGCCATGGTTCTAATCGAAAAGGCATATCGCGCGGCGATGGCCCAGCGGCTGGCGGTTTGGTCCGGCTTCGGCTTTTCCAAAATGTTCGTGATGCCGCCCCAGTCGTTGACTTCGGTGATTCCGTAGCGCGACATGGCTTCTTCGGACACTTCTTCGACGGCGATGCAGCCGTCGATTCCGCGAAGAACGATGTTGGTCATTCGTTCCAGGGGCGAACCGCCGTGGTAGGGGCAATCTCCGAGGAGGACGACTACGTCATCTTCGACATCGGCGCAGGCCACGGCATCGGCGAATCCGTGCCGATCGTATTGGTAAACGAGTTCGACGTCGTTCTCATCGGCCCAGGTTTCGATCTCCGGCTTATCGGGGGCAGATACGACAATGACGCGTTCGGCGACGGTCTGCGCCTCTTCGACAATCCGGCCGAGTACGGTCTTTCCGCCCAGCGGCAGCAGCTCCTTTGGTAGCCCACCGGTGAGGGCCTGCATTCGAACGCCTTTCCCGGCGGCGGGGATTATTGCCGTCATCGGCAAATAGTATGGTCTGAGCAGGGGCGCTCTGCGTGGCCCTGCGTGGCTTTGAATGGCTTTGAGTGGCCTATGCGGCCGAATTAATTAACGTTCCCCCTCAGGCGGATTAATTAATTACAGCTCGTTTTAGGTTCGGATTTGTTCGGGTTGGTTCGGGAGTTCGGGCTTCTTGCGATCCGAATGTGGGACGTCGGGGGCCCACATTCTGCGGTCCGGTTCTCGGTCCGAAAATTTATTTATAAATACTCCTGCCTTAGGACGGAAACGTAAATTTCTTCGGGTTGAACCTAGCATGTCAATCTCTAAGGGCCGACGGTGCGAGAAAGTGAACCTATTGGATTCAAAGTGGTCAGGTTAGGATTCTTTCAGTAGTCTTAGGTTGTGTTTGGTTTTGTAGTCGAGGATTCCAGGGTCAAAGCTGGTGAAGATGCCGGAGACGTCTAAGGTTAGGATCTTTTCGTAGCGCGCAATGGCTCTTTGTTTGTTGCCGTTCTCGGCATCGAGTTGGGCGGCGAGGAAGAGGAGTTCGGGATCGTCGCTGACGGTTGCGAGGCCGGTTTCGAGGGTGTCAGCGGCTTCGGCCAGGCGGCCGAGCTTTTTGTACGAGCCAGCGGCAAGGGCGTACGCCTTTCGGAGGTGGGATTCGGTGGGGCCGGAGACGGCGATGGATTTGTTGAGCCAGTCGATGGCGGCCTCGTGCTCGTCGGTGAAGTGGGCGGTCATGCCAAGGTTGAAAAGTACGAACGGGTGGTTGGGTCGGTCGGCTAGATCGAGTCGCAAAAGTTGTTCGTCGCGGATTCTCTTCTTTTTCTGTCCCGCGTCGCTCGTGTCGTAGCCCGAATGTAAGACTTGAACAGGCAAACGCACGATTTGACCGCCGTCACGAATTCCGCGCGCTGCGGCAGCTGCCCGGAGGCTCGGAAGGATTTGCTCGTGGATTCGGCCTTCCCAAGCTAGTTCTGGCCAGTTGCGGAAGATCTTGACGTGGTCCACTTGGGTGCCGCCACCGGCTTCTTCGAGGAACCGGACCGGCACGACGAATCCAATCACATCAGGGGCGGCGTTTGCAACGGCGTTTACGATGGTTTCACCCGTGATCGACATCACAGTGTCATCGGCATCGATCCACATGATCCATTTGCCCTGGGCGCCTTTCATGCTCTGGTTGCGAGCAAGGGCAAAGCTGTCGGGCCAAGTGCCTTCGGTTACAACAGCGCCAAATTGCCGAGCAATCTCGATTGTCTTGTCGGTACTTCCGGTGTCGTGAATTAGAACTTCACGGAAGTAGGGCGAGGCTGACGCTAGACATTCCTCGATGACTCGCTCTTCGTTTTTCACAATCATGCAAAGGGAAATGTCGGCTTTGGCGACAAGGGCGGCGGCGCGAGCGCGACGACTTTCCGGTTTGTTATCGGGATTAAATACGACCGGCTCGCCCGAAGTCCCGGCGAGGTGGTTAACGTATTCAGATTCAAGATCGTCTCGCCACTTGGCAACATACTTCCGGTGATTCTCTTCGAGAAGTGCTTGCAGATCGAAGGATTTTAGCGAACGTGTTACGGCTAGCCGACGCATGGTCTTTGAACCCTCGTGGTGAATGTAGGATCGTCGGGAGATGACGAGTCGGTACCCAGCGCGGCGTAATCGGTAGGAAAGATCGTTGTCTTCGAAGGTGCCGAGGCCAAATCTTTCATCGAATAGCCCAATTTCATCAAGTGCCGACTTGCGGACGGCGAGGCAGAAGCCAACGAGCATATCGGTATCGCGGTCGTCGGTCGCTCTCGCGGCGAATGAATCAGCGAAAAGGTTAATCCCGTCCTCGTCAAGATATGTGGGTGTGATACGCTGAAAGTGGCCGCAATTGTTGGTATACGGACCAGCGGCAGCAATGGTGCGACTTTGGTTTAGGCTCTCAAGTAGCCGCATCAATCCGGCTTTCGGAACTACCGTATCGCTATTAAGAAACAGGATCGTTTCGGCCGTCGCCATTCGAGCACCTTGGTTCGAAGCTACGGCAAAACCGAGGTTTGAATCGTTTAGGATCGACTTGACCCATGGATAGTCCGGAATATTGATCCCGCTGCCGTTGTCGATGACAATGACTTCTTCAATATAATCGAGACAACTCGATAGGCTGAGGATGCAACGATCAAGGTCTTCTTGCCCCCCGTGGACGGGGATGACCACGGACGCCTTCGGCAGAGATGGAAAAGGGATTGGCGGTAGCGGATGCGCGATGCAGCCAATGCCCTTCAGAATGGCCGGAGTTTCGATGCGCTGGACGAACGCGTACGAACCTGGGTGGGTCGGGTGCACGTCCCGGAGGAACGGGTCAAGTTCCCACCTTTTCCAAACCCTATCCCACCATTCCGGCACGATTTCGTCGCGGTGGCTCCAGGTCTTGATCTTCTTCAGAATTCGCTCGTCTCCGCCGGCATAGCTCAGGTGGTGGACAATGCCGAACTGCTCGTTCAGGAACAGTGATTTTCCGCCTTCGAACTCACGGATGTGAACGTGGTGAGCGTTGTGCAGGTTGATGAGAATGCACGGCGTGAACGGCTCTCGCGGCCGAACGACATAGTCCGTACCCTTCCAGTAAGTGTCCCAAGTGATGTAGACGCGGTCAGCGAAGCTCGTTTCGGCAACGAGTTTCAGGTTGTGGAGCAAGCTAGGCTCGAGGACCTCGTCGGAGTCGATGGTGATGGCATAAGCGAATCCGAGTTCAACGGCCTTCGCGTAAGCAGCCTGACGGTGGGCGTTTTCTTCGTTCCAGGCTCCCGTGAAGATGGTCGCGTTGTGTTGCTCGCCAATCTTGACGGCTTGTTGCCAATCCCCGGATTCGCCTCGCCAGTTAGTAGTGCTAACACATATGAGAACCGGAACGTCTCCTAGAGATGCCAGCGTAGCGGCAAGAAAGACGACGTCATCGTGAACGCAAATCACCGCGCAGAGACTCATGCTGCGTGAATTGTACAAAGAACGGTGGTGAACTTTTTGTGAAAAAAAGTTTTGAACCTAAAAGTCATTGCCTTAGGTTCAAGATGTTAAGATTCGTTAACCTTCGGTCATAAAAAAAGTCCCACCAGATACTCCGGACTTGGTTTATAGTTGCGTTCACGGAGACAAGAATGATGGTTGAAGCAAGCTTCAGGCAAAAACAGGAGAACCGCCCCGACGCTGAATCGGGGGCTTTTGTTGGTCACGGCGGCATCCCTGGCGAGGGGCCGTACATTTCAATCTGGCTCACTCTGGCCCAAGGAACGGTGCTCGACGTCCGGTGCCGTTGTAACGGTTGTCCTTCGGCACTGCAGGTTACGGAGCGATGCGCGCTTGTGCTGCGGGGACGAACTCTGGCGGCGATTAGGCAGTTGGATCGCGCGGATATTGAGCTCATCGCGGGCAAGCTGCCGGACGGCAAAGAGTACTACTACGATTTGGCGCGGACAGCGATTGAAAATCTGAGAAAAGAGGAACTGAACTAAATGAGAATGGGATTACCGACATACATTGGCCTTCGGCCGACCATTGGTCCTCGATTACCCATCCGCCCTGGTGGCGGTGGCGGCGGTGGCTATGGAGGCGGCGGAAGCGGGAGTGGTGGGGGAAGCGGCAGCGGCTCGACTTGTTCGCCAGACGATCAAGGTGGCGGTGGAGGATTCTGCATGGATGGTTTCATGGGCAGCCTCCCGAATGGACCGCAGAACAGTAGCCCATCTTCGTATTCGAAGAACGCGACACTTCATCCTTGCCAATTTGACGAATACATCCCAGCGTGAACTATCCATGAATCAACCCCTAGCAAAATACAACGGTTGCGCCGCACCGACTGAGCGCATGCATCCCACCCGACCATTGCCGGATTTGTATACGGGCGCGTTAGTCATCGATCCTGAAATCGAACTGAAAGCCAAAAAATTTGATGTCGCGCTGTCAATGTATTACAGCTCCGAATTTGCCGGGATCACGGAGTACGGCCAGGGGCGCTCCAGCACGGCGCGAACGCACTTGCACCAGGTCGGAGACATCGCGAGCATCGTCTATGGCGATCTGTCTGAACGAACCTTTAAAGTCGCCGGGACCTCGGGCGCAATCACCACTTATATTTCTTCCAGCAATAAAGGCAACATTACGACTCTGAGTTACGATTCCGGAGCTGACGAATATACAAACTATTTCAACGACGGCATGCAGCTCAAATATAAGAAGCATGCCAGTTCGGGCAGCCGGTACGAGCTCGACCGAGTACTTGACGCCGACAATGTTTGCCACACCTATCTTTATGGATCAGGGGTGGAAGACGGTCTGGTAAAGGCCATTGTGGTGCCTGGCGGTCAGCGAGTCACCTTTAATTATCAGGCCGGAACAGTTACCTCTCTCGTCCAGAGTATCGAGGATTGGTCCGGACGTCGTTGGACGATGCAGTACGACGCTGGCAGCGCGCTCACGACTTACGTTACGCCGCTTGGATGCTCGACGAAATATGCCTACAGCCATGCCGGCGCGGGCTTAGGCAACACGCTCGTGCACACAATTGAAGACCCACGCGGCTACATTACAACCTATAGCTACGACACGGCAAAGCGAGTCACAAAGATGCAAGCAGGTACGGCGATTTGGTCGTACACTTATTCCGCTTTCAGCACCGTCGAAGAATGGCCCAACGGCGCGAAGACGACTTACAGTTACGACTCTGCAGGAAATAACACGAAGACCGACCGGCCAGAAGGGTTTACGGTCACAAATGTGTATAACACAAACCGTCTGAAGGTCGCGGAGATTACACCGGCCGGAACTTACGGCAGCATCACCTACGACGCCATGTGGCTCGTGAGCGTGGCGCAGGACCCGATTGGAAACCGAACGACTTTCCAATACGACTCCTTCGGCAACGTTACAACCCTGATTGAGGCCAATGGTGCCGTCACCACCTATGCCTATGAAGGCACTGGCTCAACGAAGCGGGTGATCCGGGTTACCGATCCGCTCGGCCGGGTATCCAGTTTCACGTATGACTCGGACGGATTGCTGAAAACCAGCACCGACCCAAGAGGACTGACGACAACCTTCAGCTACGATGCGATTGGCAACTTGGTCACCCAAGTCATGGCCGATGGTGCGGTCATCACCAACGTTTACGACTCGCTCAGCCGGGTGATCGCGACGATTGATCCACTTGGACGGGTGACAAGTTACGGTTACGACGCGGCTAACCATGTGGTGACGATCACAAACGCTCTTAATGAGGTCACTACGTACATTTACGACGGTTGTCTTCTACAGGCAGTCGTGGACCCGCTGAATAACCGGACGACTTACAGCTATGGTCGGTTCGAGCGAAGAACCGTAGTTGAGAACGCGCTCGGTTTCAAAACCACCACGACTTACGACAACATGGGCTACCCGGTCACGGTGATGAACGCACGTGGCTTTATCACGACAACACAATACGACATCGCCAAGCGAGTTGAGGCCAGTATTGACGCTCTGGGATACCGCACTACGACCGTGTATGATGACGCAGGTCGTCCATGGGCAGTTGAAGATGCTCGAGGTAACCGCACGACAAGCGTTTACAATGCGCGAGATCTCATCGCGAGCATTGACGCGCTGAACAACCGAACAACTTACAGCTATGACAGCGTCGGTCGTCAGGTTTCGATGATTTCCAGTCTTGGATTCATCACGACGACGGTTTACGACCTTGCGGGGCAGGTGGAGGCGGTGGTGGATGCGCTGGGGAACCGGACTTCGTTTACTTATGATGCGAACGGTAACCAGGAGATGGTGAAGAACCCGCTTGGTTTTGTTTCGACGACGGTTTATGCGCCGACGAGCAACCGGGTGCTGGCGACGGTAGATCCGCTCGGGTATCGGACGACCTTTTCGTACGATCTTGCAGGACAGGAGACCGGGCGGCAGGATGCAAGAGGCAATCGTATTACCTTTGCATACGATCCAGTAGGTCGGCCACGCTCAATTCAGAACGAACTGGGAGCCTTTGCCACAACGAGCTACGATGCAGCGGGGCGACCGGTGACGTTGTTGGATGCGAATGGCTGGCTCAAAACGATCACCTACGATGCGGCAGGGCAACAGACGGGGATTCTTTACCCGGACAATACGAAGATGACCCTGCAGTACGACCCGGTTGGTAATTTGACCACCACGCTGTACCTGTCGGGAAGCGACCAGATTGTTAGCTACACGGCTCGAAATGAAGTCGACGTTGTTCGGCTTTCCGGCAATATTCGGTACACGAATACTTACGACCAGGTCGGCAATCGAACGTTGCTCCGCGACACGAGCGACGGACGGCACACGTACAGCTACGATGCCCTGAACCGGGTGGCGAGTTTTGTGAGCACAGAGAGCCGGGTTTACACTTTTAGTTACGACGCAGATTCTCGGCGAACGACGGTGAACTATGGTACAGGTGACCGGTTGACGGCTTACGATGCGCTGAGCCGAGTGGTGACGCAGGTGGAGCGGGTTGGTGGATCTCCGATTCTCACCATCGTAGATGCCTATGATTCGGCGGGTCGAAAGATTTCTCAACTCCGAGACGCGGTTCTGACGTCTTATACTTATGACTCGGCGGACCGGCTTACCGGCCAGCAGGTTGCGGGCGCTTTTGCGACGTTTACGATGGACGCGGTTGGAAACATCACGGTGAAGAGTCAGGAGGGGTCGAGCCCGATGACGATGACTTACAACGCGGGTTCGCGGCTGGTGACTTCGGTGGAGGGGGCGGTGGTTTCTACTTACACCTTTGATGCCAACGGGAACCAGACGGCGGTGAATGCGGGTGGGGCTCGGACTACATATGCTTATGACTACGAGAACCGGATGCGGACAGCAATTGATCCGGGTGGGGCACGGTCTACGCTGGCCTACTGGGCAGACGGGATGCGGCGGTTCCTCGAGGTCGGAGGTACGCGCACAACCTTCGTTTGGAACGGCAGCGACTATCTTCAATCCCGAACGCCGAGCGAGGTGACTACCTTTAGTACCGTTGACGCGCAGATTTTGGATTCTGAGACAGGCGGAAGCGAGTCGCTGCTGGTGCCGGACCCGCTGGGTTCGGTGGTTAAGGTTCTTGATGCGAGCGGGAACCAGCTTTATGATGCTTGGTACTGGGCTTACGGGGAGACTCGCTTGTCGGTTGGCGTGAACAATACTCCTTGGGGGTACGGGGGGACTTGGGGCTATCACTTCGATACCTCGCGAAGGCTGTACGTCCGGGCGAGAGTGCTCGATCCGATAACCGGGAGGTGGTACTCGGTTGATCCGATACTTAGTATAGCTGTCCAGTATCAGAGAATGATTGAGAGAATAAAGACGCACGACAGCACTCTACAACGAGCAATTTTCTCTGGAACTCAGCATCTGACCAAGTCGAGTAGTTACGGTAACGTTGATCCGGTGTCCTATATTGATATTACAGGAATGATCCCGGTAAATATGATCGGACGCCCGCATCCCAATCTTGATAAGGGGTGGGAAGGCTGGCCGAACTATGGCAATTATTGTGGAGGCAGCACTTCTTGCCCCAATGACAGTGATCCGATCAGTTGCATTGATGCCGCTTGTAAAGATCATGACTACTGTTTAGAGCAATCTCCAGGCAAGGGGGTTGGCACGTCCTGGTTTGAGCCCAGCGCGCTTGTTTGCCATTGTGCACTGGGTCTTTCGGCGTATCGATGCACTTGGGACCCCTTTGGAGGTTGCAGATTTGATCTAGGTTGTCATGGCGCTTCTTATCCGATTCAGCTATTCTCTTCGACCTGTGCACTTGCGGTTTTTGTGCCTCTCATAAGATGACGGAGCCTAAAGGAAAGAAACAGGATAGGTTCATCCGGCGAACCATAATTGTGGTACTGACAGCGGGTGGTTTCATTGGTGCTATCGGTGGGTACTTTGACGTTATCAGTGGTCGGGTTTTGGTAACCCCACTGAAAACGCTAACTTTTATAATTTCATGGTCAGCCGCTTTGGGCGTAGCATTCGCAATGCCTGTCGCGGCTTTGGTGATCATCGTATATGTGATCGTGAACGCCTATAAGGACAGGAAGTGACTCAACGCTCACTTTACAGGGACAGATAAGGCGAGCTCGATCCAATTGAGCTAGTCAAAAACCAAACCTGCCTGGCTAGTCCCAATGATCGCATCCGTTACGATGGTGCTGTTGTCTACGGTAGTCCTTGGACACTGCTAGTCCCGAGGCTCAGATCAAGCCAATATGCACTTGGTTTCGACTTTTCGCTACGCGTACTTACCCGATATGGGTGAGTTGTTGTATGCATGTTGGGGTTGGATTAGATTTGCTTGGGAGTTCGGATTTGCCGCACCGTAGCGTAGGCGTCCCGCCTGCGTTCGGAAGCTTGTAAGGAACGGGCTTCAGTCTACGGGCCAGTCGTCGACTATGCGAACTCACTCGAGACGAGTGAGCTACGGAACGGGTAGCCCTCGACTAGCCCGTTCGATCGGTTCGGTACTTCTCGATCAGCCCGAGGGCGTCTTCTCGTTCTCGCCAGCCGTGGATTTCGACGGCCTTTTCTTCGAGCTGCTTATAGACCTCAAAGAAGTGCTGCAGTTCTTTCAGCGTGTGGTCGTTGAGTTGGGTTAGGGAGCGGCGGTAGCCGTAGCGGGGGTCTTTTACGGCGACGGTGAGGATCTTCTCGTCGGGGCCTTTGTCATCGGTCATGTAGAGCACGCCGATGGCGGCGACTTCGATGACGCAGCCGGGGAAGGTGGGGTGCGAAAGGAGGACGAGGGCGTCGAGGGGGTCGCCGTCTAGATAGTGAGTTTGCGGAATGTAGCCGTAATCGAACGGATAGAACAGCGGGGAATAGAGCACGCGGTCCAGGTGCATGAGGCCGGTTTCGGGATCGACTTCGTACTTGTTGGTGCTACCACGAGGGATTTCTACAACGACGTTGAAGATTTCTGGGGCGTGCAGGCCGATCTTTGCGTTTAACAGCGACATTCTGCCTCCAACTGTACCGGGTCTATTTAGACGAGCGTGCCGCTGAAACCCCAAAGGTGAGATTCGGTGACTTTTACTTTGGCGATCCGGCCGATTCGGTCTTCGGAGCCCGCGACCTGGACGAGTTTGAACTCGCGGGAATAGCCCTGAATGGTGCCGGGCCATTTGGGCGAGGCGGAATCGAACAGGACTTCGAGCTCTTTGCCCACATACGCAACGTTGATATCGCGCGTGATGTCGTTTTGGACTTCGATCAGATGGGCGAGGCGGCGGAGTTTTTCTTCGCGCGGGATCTGGTCTTCTCGGTCTCCGGCGGGGGTGCCGGGGCGGGTGGAGTAGGCGAAAGTGAAGGCGGCATCGAAGCGGATGTTGCGGACGGCTTGGCAGGTGCTCTCGAACTGCGCTTCAGTTTCGCCGGGGAATCCGACAATGATGTCGGTTGAGAAGGTGACGCCGGGGACGGTTTCTCGAATTCGGGTGGCGATTTCTTTGAAGCTTTCGACGGTGTAGACGCGCCGCATTTCGCGCAGAACCTCGTCGTCTCCGCTCTGGATGGGGAGGTGGACGTTCTCCATGACGGCGGGGCAGTCGCGGATGGTTTCTACGAGCTCCTGGCTAAAGTCGCGAGGGTAGGGGGAGGTGTAGCGGATGCGCTCGATGCCCGGGATTTCCGAGATTTTCCAAAGGAGCTGAGCGAACGGTACGTTGCCTTCGAGCAAGTTTTTGCCGTAGCTGTTGACGGTCTGGCCGAGAAGGGTGATCTCTTTTGTGCCGAGGTCGGCGAGTTTCTGGATTTCTTCGAGGATTTCGACGGTTGGTCGACTCCGCTCGCGGCCTCGGGTGCTTGGCACGATGCAGTAGGTGCAGAACTTATCGCAGCCGTACTGGATGGGGACAAAGGCTTTTAGCTTCGCGGTGCGGCCGACGTGGCGACGGGGGATATCGGTGACGACTTTGCCCTTTCTTTCTGGAAGCTCGGTTCGCTTTCGGAACCGACGGGTTTGAAGCGATTCGGTGACGAGGCCGGGCAGGAGGGCGAGGTCGCCGGTGCCAAGGACGAAATCGACGTGGGGGTTTCGGTGGCGGATTTCGTTGGCGCGGGTTTGGGCCATGCAGCCGCAGATGCCAAGGACCATGTCGGGGTTGTAGCGCTTGAGCGAGCGGAGTTCGCCCATGAGGCTGAATGCTTTATCTTCCGGCTTTTTGCGAACGCTGCAGGTGTTCAGCAGAACAATTTGAGCTTCCCAAACGCTGTTGACCGGAGTGAATCCGAGGTCTTCTAGATACAGCGCCATCTGCTCGCTGTCTTCTTCGTTCATTTGGCACCCCCAGGTTTGGATGTAGTAGGTGCCGGGTCTCGGTTCGGGCCGTCCCTTTGGCGCGAGGAGATCGCGGGGGGAAAGCGTTGTCATTGGAACGTTCACGATACCTCTAAGGTTGAACCATCGCGGAGGCGTTATCTTGCACGAACGTATAATTATCCAGTGACGGCGATCAACCTGAACCGAATTTCCATTGTCCTTGGATTTGTCGGTTTTTACATTGCGGCTTTGCTCAGCCTTGAGAAGCTGCTAAAACTCGAATTACCCTGTGGGGCGAGCGGCGGCTGTTCGCAAGTTTCGAATCACACTAGTGCTTATTGGCTCGTTTTTCCGGTTGCGTTCGTTGGGGCGCTTGGTTGGGCGGCAATTTTGGCGTTGGCCATCAGTCGCGCCTCGGGAGACCTTCGACAACAGAAGGGTCTTGTTCAATTCGGCCTCGTGCTGACTGGTTTTGGCGCGATTGCCAGCGTTTATCTCCAGTTTGTGAGCTTCACGGTGATCAAGGCGTTTTGCCCTTATTGCTTCACCCAGGCGGTGGCGATGGTCATTTCGCTGGTGGTTCACATTTTGATGTGGCAGAAGGTTTCTAACCCCGCTGGCGCCGATGGCGAGTTCGCTTCAAAGCAGAATCTGCCGTTGTTGGCTGGGCTCGCGATTGCGAGTGTGGTCGGTCTGACGGTGCAAACCAAGATGGCGGAGAAGGTTCTGGGCGACGTTTCGACGGTCCCAGATGCATCGCTTCGGCAGGTTGAGTTGGTGCCGAAAGACGTCTACATTTACGGCCAGTCGGATGCGCCGATCACGATTGTCGAGTTTGCAGATATCTGCTGCCCGTCGTGTCAGTTGACTTCGCCGAAGATTGCGGAGTTTGTGGACAAGTACCCCGGCAAGGTCCGGTGGGTTTACCGTCACTTCTTGATCCCTTCGCACAAGATGGCTCCACTTGCCGCCGCAGCGGCGGAGTATGCCGGTACAAAGGGCAAGTTTTACGAGTTCATCGAGACGACGATGAAGGGACTCAACGGAAGTATTCCGGAGGAGCCGGCACCGTTCTTTGGGGCGGCGCGATTGGTCGGGCTTGATCCTGATGAGATGAAGAAGGCGCTCTCGGACACGAAGAACCCGGTGTTCCAGAGAATTGCGGATGATGCGGATGCGGCGGCAAAGCTCGGAGTGGATTCCACGCCAACCTTTATTGTCACCGCGCCAGGAATGAGCGCCAAGACGGTTCGAGCGAACAAGATCTTCGAACTTTTGGCGCAGGCCGATTACAAGGCGATCTTGAACGGGAAGAAGTAGGAGCAAACGATAGCGAAGAAACCAACGGTCCTTGTGGCCATGTCTGGCGGAGTGGATAGCTCGGTAGCCGCGGCGCTTTTGAAGCGTCGCGGTTACGACGTTATTGGCCTGACGATGCAGATTTGGCAGGAGAGCCAGACCGATCCGCGCCATGCGGGCTGCTGTTCACTGGGGGCGGTTGAAGATGCTCGGCGCGTTGCGCGAGTACTGGATTTTCCGCATTACGTCATGAACTTCCGGGAAGAGTTCCGGCAGAACGTGATTGAGAACTTCATTGACGAATACGCCGCGGGTCGAACCCCGAACCCGTGCGTGCAGTGCAACAAGCACGTGAAGTTTGAAGTGCTGATGCAGAAGATGAAGGAGCTTGGCTGTGACAAGCTTGTGACCGGGCACTACGCGCGGATTCGGCAAAACGCCAACACGGGGCGATTCCGGTTGCTCCGATCTCGGGCTCAGGATAAGGATCAGAGCTACGTGCTTTACATGCTGGACCAGGATCAGCTCCGCAACACGTGGTTCCCGATGGGAGAAATGCCGAGCAAGGCTTACGTTCGGAGCCTAGCGCATGATTTGGGCTTGCACCTTGCGGATAAGCCGGACAGTCAGGAGATTTGCTTCGTCAGCGAAGCGGGTGGGTACGCGGAGTTCCTGCGAAAGCAGCGGCCGGAGATTTTCAAAGCCGGCGAAGTCGTGACCACCGAGGGCGAGACGCTGGGCGAGCACGAGGGAACGGCGGGCTTTACGATTGGCCAGCGACGCGGAGTGCGGATTGCGAGCAGATCCGGTCGGCCGTTGTACGTTTTGGACCTGCAGCCGAAGACGGGTCGCGTGGTGGTTGGAGAAGAGGGCGAACTTCTGCGGTCCGAGGTTGAGCTCGAGGACATGTATTGGGGCTCGGTGGTGGATTCGGACAAGCCGGTTTCGGTGGAAGCCAAGATTCGCTACAACATGGCTCCGCAGCCGGCGATGCTGGTGGGCGGTGAGAAGCCGAAGCTTGTGTTTAAGGAACCCGTTCGTGCGGTAACACCGGGTCAGATCGCGGTGGCGTATCGTGGGAAGTCGGTTGCGGCTGGCGGAACGATCGTTGGCGGCGTGCGTCTAACCCGAACGGCCCCGGAACTCGTGGCGACCGAATAAGGCCCAGCGTTAGGTCGCTGTGCTTGGTTATTGCGGAGTTTTAGGGTGTAATGAATCACTCCGGGTCCCCCGGAGGAGGAAATTTCAAATGAGTCAAGAGCAAAACAACCAGAACAATATGCTTTACCTACTCGCAGGCGTTGGCCTGGGAGCCATCATCGGCGCGGCTGCGGGCATTCTTTTTGCTCCGAAGGCAGGCGATGAACTCCGAAGCGAGCTGAACGAAAAGCTGAAGGAAATCAAGGCAAAGACCGAAGAATGGGTTGCCGAGAACCGAAAGAAGATTGAACAGGCCGCTCCCGAAGAGCTCGGCGTTTAATCTGTCGTGAAGCCCGGCTGGCGAGTTGCGATATGGAGTGCGGTGGTTATCGCCGCACTTGTGTTTTTGTGGCTCGTCCGGGGCGTTTTATTCCCGTTCGTTCTCTCGGTCGCGATTGCGGCGCTGCTTGAGCCGCTGATTCGCAAGCTTTCGGCACGCGGTGTGCCTAAACGCGTTGCCGTCATTGGCACCATTGCCACGTTCTTCATCATCGTCGGAGTCGTGATCGCCTTGGCCGCGCCGACGGTGGTTCGGCAGATTGCGGGCGTTTCGATTAAGGCGCAAGACCTCACGCGCACGATCATTGAGGACGGCGAGCGGGACAACTACTTCGTCCGGTGGCAGCCGGTCACGATTACGGAGAGAGAAGATACGCCTTCCGGCCAGCTGGACAAGATTCTGCAGCGGTATGGCACGACCCTAGAACAAGCTGGATTGCCTTCCACTCGACGCGGTCTGATCGACCGGTACTTCAACTCCAACCGGCAAAAGATCGCGGACTTCGTTCAGGGTGCGTTCGATTCGTTCTTTGGCTTGCTCACCGGATTGCTGTCGCAGTTCTTTGTGGTGTTCCTCATTCCGGTCATCGTGATGATGATTTTGTTTGAGATGGACAACCTCCGGCAGAAGTCGCCGAAGTGGATTCCACCTTCGATTCGCAACCAAACGCTTTCGATTGCGCGTGACGTGTCGGAAGTTTTTTTCGGCTACCTCCGGGGCATGAGCTTGCTGATCGTGTATTTCACGATCGTGCAGACGATTGTTTTGACCTTCTTGGGCTTGCCGTATTCGATCCTGCTCGGGATCGTTTTCGGGGCGTTTTATCTGATCCCGATCATCGGGAATTTCATCACGGCGTTTTGCATTTTCGTCTTGATGGGCTTTACGGGCGTTGCGGGGAATGCGATGTTCAGCGTTGGGAATCCGTGGCTGTACGGCATCCTGGTGGCGATCATTTACATGCTGATCGGCGCCTCGTTTGACACGTTCGTTGTGCCGAATGTGGTGGGCGAGTCGGTTGGTTTAAGTCCGGTTTTGTCGATCTTCGTCGTAATGGCGGGGCAGGCGTTGTTTGGATTGCCAGGAATGGTTTTGGCCTTCCCGATTTCGGGGGCAGTGAAGGTAATTTTGGATCGGATTCTGAACGTGGCAACCGCGCCAGGTGAGGGCCTTGGCATGCCCGTTGTGCCGCTGCGGCACCGTCGGAGCGTGGGATGAGGCCGCTGATGATCCTTGCTTATGGGATCATTGCCGGGTCTATGCAGCGGTTTGATGTGTCGGTCGAGTTCGATGGCTACGTTCCCATTCTTGGGGGGCGGGAATCGAAGGCGAAGGTGGAGTTTCTGGTTCGGGTCGATGGTCAGGAGGCTCCGGAGAAGAAGCTCCAAGCGCTCAGCACAATCGAAAAGTTTCGCATGAGCCTGGATGGCGCCGAGTTGCCGTTCACTGAGAAGAACATTCAAGGTTTCTTCCCGCCGACCACCGTGGTTGCGACGCGAAGCGGAAAGGTGGAGTCGACGGATGCGCCGAAGACAAAGCTTCCGGTGCGATTGCCGGGGCTTGACTCGCAGAAGTTTCCGGACATCACTTATCTGCCGCTGGAATTTCCGGCCGCGGAAGTCAAGCTGAACATCCCGTTTACGTTCGAGAAGGCGTTCAACGGGAGCCAAGCAAAATACACGGTGACGCCCACCAAGATTCTGGAAGAGCGCGTGGAAATGGCCGTGAAAATCGCCCAGACGGTGGTTGGATTTGAGGACCAGACTGGGAACGCCATTGAAGCGGAGTCCCCGGGTTCGCGGAAAGTGGAATCAACGATTACCGGGGACGGCACAGCGACTTTCGACCGGAAAACGCGATCGGTCACGCTGGCAAAGATTCGTGCGGTTTCGGTGGACAAGGTTTTTCCGACTGGAAAAGAACCTTACGAAAGGCGTTTGGTGACCATCCTCACAATCAAGCAGCAGAAACCGGAATAGAATGCCTGCATGGTGTTTCGGCGTACTTTTCTCCCCGCCCTTGTTCTCGGTCTAGCGACGAGCCTCGGCATCGCGCAAACCGTCCCCGTTGATAACAAAGATTACAAGCGCGCTATTGATACGGTCACTTCACAGAGCCTGAAAGGGCACGTAGCGTTTTTGGCTAGCGATGCCCTGGCCGGGCGTGGAACGCCATCGGTTGGTCTGGATGCGGCAGCCGAGTACATTGCCGCCGCGTATCGCCGAGCCGGACTGAGCGAATTGCCAACGGGCTCGTACTTCCAAGAGTTCACGTTCGAGGACAAGAAGGTTAAGAACGTCATCGGCATTTTGCCCGGCACCGACCCGAAGCTGAAAGACACATACGTTTTGGTTACCGCGCACTACGATCACCTTGGGGTCAAGAAGACGGGAGAAGGGGATCTCATTTTTAACGGTGCGAACGATAATGCCAGCGGAACCTCCGGCTTGATTGAACTCGCGAGCGCTTTCGGCACGGCCAAGCTCAAGCCAAAGCGCACCATCGTTTTCATGGCATTTTGGGGCGAAGAGCGGGGCCTGCTGGGTAGCCGCGAATATGCAAAGACTCCGGTATTCCCGCTAGCAAAGACCGTTGCCGATATCAACCTTGAGCAGATTGGGCGAACGGATGACAGCGAGGGGCCTCGAGTGAATGCGGTGTCGGTCACTGGCGCTGACTTCTCGACGCTCGGAGATTGGATGAAGTCCGTCGGTAAGGTGTCGGGCGTTGAAGTTCAGAAGCACCCTCAGTTCAGCGACGCGTACTTTGTCGCGAGCGACAATGCAGCCTTGGCGATGGCAGGGATTCCCGCGCACACCATTTGCACGGCGTTCTCATTTGCGGACTATCACAAGGTTGGCGATCACTGGGACAAGCTCGACTACGCGAACATGGAGAAGATCGTGAAGTTCGTTGGATGGACGGTCCTTACGGTTGCGGACGCGACGGTTGCCCCCGAGTGGGACGCAAAAAATCCAAAAACCCAGCGGTTTCGAGACAAGCGCGGCACCACGGGCGGATGATTCGCCACAATCGTAAGGATTAATGGCCCATCAGACCGTTTACGTCATCGATTTTGGCGGCCAGTACACGCAGCTCATCGTTCGAAGAATCCGTGAGTTTGGCGTTTACTCCGAGATGATCCCGTGGACCGCCGCCGGGGATAGGATCCGCGCGCTCAAGCCGGATGCCGTTGTCCTGAGCGGTGGACCTCGGTCAGTGTTGGGCGCCGATGCTCCGACCATCGACTTTGGATTGCTCGAAGACATTCCGGTCTTGGGGATTTGCTACGGGCACCAGCTGATGGCGTACCGGCTTGGCGGGGAAGTTGAATCGGCTTCGCTCAAGGAGTACGGCCTCCGGGTGCTTGAGAATGCGGAGGGCTTCGTCGGAGATTTGGCCAGCACGACGGTTTGGATGAGCCACGGCGATCAGGTTGTTGCGGTGCCTGCTGGGTTTTCGATCACGTCCAGCACGACCACTTGCCCGGTCGCGTCCATGCAGAATCCGCTGACGCGCAAGTACGGAATCCAGTTCCACCCCGAGGTCAGCCACACGCCATCCGGCAAAGAGCTGCTGCGACGATTCCTATTTGATGTCGCGGATTTGAAGCCAGATTGGACCAGCGAATCGTTTATCGAGGAGCAAGTTGCCGCGATCCAAGAGCAAGTTGGACCGACCGGGAAGGTGCTTTGTGCAGTCTCGGGCGGCGTCGACTCCAGCGTAATGGCAGCGTTGCTGATTCGAGCCATTGGCGAGCGAGCGGTTTGTGTTTTCGTTGACCATGGTCTTTTGCGAAAGGGCGAAGGCGCGCAAGTTGCGGAGACATTCCAGAATCACTTTGGCGGCAACTTTAAGGTCTTCGAAGAATCGGATCGATTCTTTGGCGCACTGGCTGGCGTTACCGAGCCAGAGCGGAAGCGCAAGATCGTTGGAGAGCAGTTTGTCCGCGTCTTTGAAGACCACGCATCCGAGCTTGCGGGCTGTGACTTCTTGGCGCAGGGAACGCTTTATCCTGACGTTATCGAAAGCGGGTCGCCTACCGCGGCGAAGATCAAGACTCACCACAACGTTGGCGGTTTGCCGGACTGGATGCAGCTCAAGCTGATTGAGCCACTGCGGTGGTTGTTCAAAGACGAAGTTCGGGAAGTCGGGCGAAAGCTGGGCCTGCCTGATGACATGGTGGATCGAGAACCGTTCCCAGGACCTGGGCTTGCGGTTCGAGTTTTGGGCGAAGTCACCCGAGAACGCGTGCGCATGACCCAAGACGCAGACTGGATTTTCCGCAGCGAGCTTCGAGCACGAAATCAGCACGTTGGGATTTGGCAGTCATACGCCGCGCTGCTCGACGTTCGAAGCGTCGGCGTGATGGGAGACGAGCGGACGTATGAGCAGCCGATTGTGCTTCGCGCGGTTGAAAGCGAAGATGCCATGACGGCACGAGCGGTCAACATTCCGTTCGCAACCCTTGAGCACATCGCCACACGGATCGTAAACGAGGTCGATGGGGTGAACCGAGTGTTCTACGATCTCACCAGCAAGCCACCGGCGACGATTGAACTTGAGTAGTCAAAAAAATGGGAAATGAACCTGTATTTGCGATTGAGCAAAACACCGAAGTCTTGATCGACAACGCGGCGATTACGGCGAAGGTTGCCGAGATGGCGCGCCAGATCGAAGCTGATTTTGAAGGCGAATCGGTGCTCTTGGTTGGCATTCTTAAGGGGTCCATCCACTTCCTTTCCGATCTGGCACGACACCTCCGTTTGGACAGTCAACTCGACTTTCTCCAAGCAAGTAGCTATCATGGTGCGCGTGAAACGACTGGCTTGGTTCAGATTCGGAAAGATTTGGACATCAATATTGCCGGTCTTAACGTTATACTAGTGGAGGATATTGTGGACACCGGAACAACGGTGAACCACTTGAGGGAACTCCTCCTCACACGAAAGCCGAAGACTCTGCGAATTGCCGCGCTGCTCTCTAAACCAGATGCACACCGCGTCGACGCACAGGTCGACTACGTAGGTTTCGAAATTCCGAATGAGTTCGTGGTAGGATACGGACTCGATTACGGCGAGCGATATCGCAATCTGCCGTACATCGCAATCCTTCGGAATCAGGACGATAACTCCCAACCTGAACTCTTCGCTGGTTAGCGTCTAGCACGCTGAAGCGGAAACAGAAGACGCAAGCCACAACATTCCAGGCAAATCATATGACCCATAGTTTCAGACCTCGTAAGCAAGAGGGCGGACGTCGCCGACGTGGAAATCAGAATCAGCGACCCGGACTTCCGCAGACCAACGAGCAGGAGATTGAGCAGCTACTACCGGAGAAGGATTACAACTTCTTCGACCAAATGACCCCGGCTGCCCTCCTCAAGGAAGCCAAAGCGGCCAAACTCGACCCGAAAACCTTTCTGCGGCATGAGCTGATCGAAAAGCTCCTCCAACTGGTTAACCCAGATTCCAACTACGCGTACGGCATTCTCGAAGTCCTTCCTGATGGTTACGGATTCCTGCGCAAGGACGACTATCACCAGACCCCATCGGATGTTTACATCGGCGGCGCGGCGATCAAAAAAGCGAACCTGAAGCCCGGAGACACCGTCTTCTGTCAAGTCCGATTACCACGAGAAGGCGAAAAGTATCCCGCCCTTCTGCGCGTCGAAGGCGTGAACGGCATTGCATCGAAGAGCCCGGAGATGCACCGACGCAAGAACTTCGATGAACTCACTCCGCTTTTCCCGAACGAGAAGCTGGTGATGGAGACCGGTCCCGACAACATCGCGACGCGAATTGTTGATCTGATCTCTCCAATCGGAAAGGGCCAGCGCGGCCTCATCGTTTCTCCGCCAAAGGCCGGAAAGACGACAATGATGAAGTCGATTGCCAACGCAATCAGCATCAACCATCCCGAAGTTGCTTTGATGGTTCTGCTCGTAGACGAGCGGCCAGAAGAAGTTACCGACATGAAGCGTTCGGTTCGCGGTCAGGTCATTTCATCGACCTTCGATGAGCCCGCCGAGAATCACATGCGAGTGACCGACCTTTGCCTCGAACAGGCCAAGCGATTGGTCGAAGCCGGTCGAGACGTCGTGATTCTTCTAGACTCCCTCACCCGACTTTCGCGAGCGTCCAACTTAACCATCAATCCTTCCGGAAGAACCCTTACGGGTGGTTTGGACCCAGCGGCACTTTATCGTCCACGTCGATTCTTCGGCGCCGCGCGAAACATCGAAGAAGGCGGATCGCTCACGATCGTCGCTTCGGTTCTCGTCGAGACCGGATCGAAGATGGATGAAGCGATCTTCGAAGAGCTGAAGGGAACCGGCAATATGGAAATCGTTCTGGACCGTGATTTGTCAGAACGACGAATCTGGCCGGCCGTCGACATTCGACGTTCCTCGACTCGACACGAAGAATTGCTCTTCGAGAAGATTGAACTCGAAGGTGTTGTTCAGCTTCGCCGACTCATGGCAAAGGAGAACAATTCGGTCGAAGCTACTGAAGGTCTCATCAAGCTCCTCAAGCGCACGCCGACGAACAACATCTTCCTCGAATCCGTCATCGCAAGAACTAAGGCAACGGTCTAGAAGAGCCGGTTGAGCGGCGGGTAACCTACGTTCGATGGCAGAGGAGTACGAGGGTGGAGAAGGTGGCGAAGGCCTAGAGACGCCGCCTTCGTTTTTCCCCTATAGCGGGTCGAATCCGGAGCGTGAGCCAGGAAACTTTGGCGAGCTTGTAGAAGTTTCCGTGCAGGGCGTCTTTGGTGCCGAAACCAAGGGCCGGATCTCTCACTTTGTGCTCCTCACCGACGGAGTGAGAAAACTCCCAATTCTCATTGGGGCGTCTGAAAGCAATGCGATCATGTACATCATCGAGCAGAAGCGGCCGGATCGGCCGCAGACGCACGATTTGATCAAGAACATCCTTGATCGCGTTGGATGCGACATCGACCGGGTCGTTATTGACGACTTCTGGAACGCGGTCTATTACGCGAAGATGTACTTGCAGTCTGGAAACGCCGAAGTCGAGATTGACTCGCGCCCGTCGGACGCCATCGCGATGGCACTACGATTCGAAGCCCCGATTTACGTTGCGGACGAATTACTCGACGTCGATTCCGACTTGGTTTGATCTTACTGGAGCAATATGAACCCGGCGGATCGAGCAACTGAACTCAGAAAGGTTCTCGAGCACCACGCTTATCGGTACTACGTTCTAGACGATCCAGAGATCAGTGACTCCGAATATGACTTGCTGTTCAACGAACTCGTGGCGCTGGAGCAAGCCCACCCGGAACTGCAGGTTGAAAACTCGCCGACCGCGCGGGTAGGTGGCCCGCCGGTCAAATCCTTCCAAAGTTGCGCCCACCGGGTGCCCATGCTTTCGCTGGATAACGCCTTTGGCGAGCAGGAGTTGCGAGACTTCGATGAGCGGATTCGGAAGCTGTTGGGCCGCGATGACGTGAGCTACTTCGTCGAGCTCAAGTTTGATGGCGCTTCGATTTCTCTGACTTACGTGGATGGCAGATTGGTCAGTGCGGCGACCCGTGGAGACGGAACGACCGGAGAATTGGTTACCGAGAATGCACGAACCATCCGAGGCGTACCGTTCGAACTGCAAGAGGACCTTGGTGGCACCGTTGAAGTTCGAGGCGAGGTCATGATGCTCCGCTCAGTTTTTGCCGAGCTGAACGAAGCACGATCGGAAAGAGGAGAACAGGTTTTTGCCAACCCTCGCAACGCCGCCGCCGGTGGATTAAGACAACTGGATTCGTCCCTCACGGCAAAGCGGAAACTCAACTTTTATGCCTACGGCACCGGGTTTGCCGAATCGCCGCTGGCGAGCGCCCAAAGCGAACTCAACGCGCGCCTGAAGCGGGCCGGGTTCCCGGTTTACGCGATGCAAACGAAGGCAACCGGCATCGATCAGCTCATCGAATTTGTCAACAAAGTTCAAGCCGCTCGCGCAGAGTTGCCATTCGGAATCGATGGCGTCGTGATCAAGGTTGATAGCTTCGCCGACCAAGAAACCCTCGGCTTCACATCCAGGGGGCCGCGATGGGCGATCGCATATAAATTCCCATCTGAGCAAGCTTTCACCAAACTCAATCGGATTTTCTGCCAAGTTGGCCGAACCGGCAACGTGACTCCGGTTGCGGACTTGGAGCCAGTTTATGTCGGCGGAGTTACGGTTAGCCGAGCAACCTTACACAACTTCGACGAAGTACTGCGAAAGGATTTGCGGGAAGGAGATACCGTCATCGTCCAGCGCGCGGGAGACGTTATCCCAGAGGTTGTTGGTCCAGTGTTGGAGAAGCGACCTGAAGAAGCTCCACTGCCTGAACTGCCGAAAGAGTGCCCGGTTTGCGCGACAGCCCTCGTACGGCGAGACGGAGAGATCGCGCTCAAGTGCCCGAACAAGGCCTGTCCAGCTCAGATCGCCTCTCGGTTGCAGCATTTCGTGAGCCGAAAGATGCTGGACATCGAGGGCCTGGGCGACAAGCTGATCGAGCGTCTTCTACAGGACGGATTTCTTACCGACATTCCAAGCATTTTCCGACTGCACTCACGCCGAGCTGAGCTTTCGGAGCTTGATGGCCTTGGCGAGAAGAGCATCGACAAACTTTTGGCGAACATTGAGAACGCGAAGCAGCCGACCTTGGCACGGTTCATCTTTGCCCTCGGCATTCCCGAGGTTGGCGAAAGCGGAGCGAGAGACCTTGCGATTGAATTTCGAACCTTAAACGCCCTGAGATCGGCTCCCTTCGAACGTCTTATGGCGGTAGATAACGTTGGACCGCGAACCGCCGGCGAGCTCGTGGAGTGGTGGCAAGACGAAGAAAACCGTCAGCTCGTTGACTCGTTGCTTGAGCTTGGCGTGGCCCCGGTGGAGCAAGCAGAGCCAACCGGCGACGCATTTTTGGACAAGATCTTTGTATTCACCGGAAAGCTGGAGCAATTCACCCGAGAAGCGGCAGAAGAGGCAGTGCGCAACCTCGGTGGACGGGCGGCGGGAAGTGTGAGCAAAGCAACCTCGTTCGTGGTTGCGGGTCCAAACGCAGGTTCGAAACTGGCGAAGGCCGAGCAGTTGGGAGTTACGGTTCTCACGGAGCAAGAGTTTCTCGACATGCTCCCGGAAAATGCGATTTGAACGAGTTCGAGATTGCGATCTCTGCCGAAGAACTCGACCTTGACCACTGCGTGATGAGCGGGCAAGTCTTCCGTTGGTCGCGGCAGGGCGAAGGACGTTGGCTTGGAATCGACGGGGAGCACTGGTACGCCGTCGAAAAGATTGACGGCGGGTATGCGGTTCAGTCGACCGGTACCGAAGCTGACTTCCGTGCCCACTTTCGTTTGGAAGAAATCCTTGTCGATGTTGTTGCAGAAATTGACGCGAGCCTGCCGGAATCTGCAGCCGCTGCGGCAAGCGGCTTTCGGCTCATGCGGCCGAGTTGTCCGCGAGAAACTCTCTTTGCGTTCTTGTGCAGTCCGAACAACCACCTGCTCCGAATCACTTCCATGGTGAACACGCTGGCCGAGTTCGGTGAGCCCATGTCTCGTGGGCATGGACACCGATTTCCAAGCTTGGAACGGATTGCGGGCATCGACGACTCTGAGCTCCGAGCGAAAGGGTTCGGTTATCGGAGCCCTCGAATCCCCGGTGCGGCCCGGGCCATTCTGGAACGAGGTGGGGAGTCTTATCTTGCGGAACTCAAAAGTGGACCGTACGAAACGGCTTTCAACGAGCTCATCAAGATCGACGGGATCGGGCCAAAACTATCGGACTGCATCTGTCTCTTTGCCTTCGATCACGGGCTCGCCGTGCCGGTGGACACGCACATGTGGCAAGCCGCTACCCGCAACTTCTTTCCCCAGTGGCACGGAACGGCGTTGACGGAGCTCCGGTACCGGGCGGTCGGGGATTATCTCAGATCGAGGCTCGGAGAACGGGCCGGTTGGGCGCACTTGTATCTATACCGTGAGAACCAAGTGATGGCCCGAAGCCGAAAGTACACTGAGCCGAAATGAGAGTTAGCCCCATCTTCGCGGCATTGATATTGCTCGCCGCCGGGTGCGGGTTTTCCCCCGACGAAAGGATGGATCGGACCTACCTCCGGCCAGAAACTCTGTGCCTAATCAAGGACTCGCGGGTTAAAGAATCTTCTGGCGTGGCGGCCAGCATACGGTATCCCGGTACCTATTTCACCCACAACGACAGCGGTGATTATCCACGGTTTTACCGGTTCGATGAGTCAGGCAAGGTCACCCAAGAAGTGCGCGTAAAGGGCGCGACCGCGCAAGATTGGGAAGATATCGCGAGCTTCGAGCGAGATGGCGAGAAGTACCTGGCCATCGGTGACATTGGAAACAATGGTCGCAAAAGAAAGTCGCTCGTTCTGTACATCGTCAAGGAGCCGGATGACCAGGTTAAGGAGGTCGAATTCGCCGAAAAGGTCGAGTTTGTTTATCCCGATGCCTACAATGCTGAGGCACTTTTGATCATGCCCGGTGGTCGAGAATTCCAGATTTGCGTGAAAATGCAGAAGGGGAAATCAAAAGTTTTCAAAGGTTCGCTCGAGAAAACCAAGGGAATTCAGACGCTGACTTTTGTTGGGGAAGTGGACCTTGGCGGATTCATCAAAGAATCACGCATGGTGACAGGCGGAGCGGTGTCGCCAGACGGGAAATTCCTCGCGCTTCGAACCTATATGTCGGCTTATGAGTGGGATATTTCGGCAGGTGCGGAGGGTTGGACCAAGAAGGAACCGATGGCGATTCGGACAAATTTAGACCTTCAGGGCGAGGGAATTGCCTACTCAGCAGACGGCAAATCTCTGATCACCACGGCCGAAAACACGCCCTGTCTGGTATCCGTCATTCGCAGAAAGTAGACATTTGAGGCGTTTGTTTGGTACTATGTCTCGTCGCTTAGCCATAGGCTTTGCAGCCAAGCAGGAGGTACCGAATGCGCAACTGCTCACCGAAAGGGAGTTTGCTTATAGGGCTTCTAGCTTTTGCCGGAATGGCATTTGCTGGAACGTCCGAAGAAAAAACCAGGACTGAGGTCCGGCGAACGGAGATCAAACCCACCGTTCGTTATCAATTCGATCGATCGCTCCGACCGGGCGCCATCCGCAAAATACAGGATGGAACCGTAGGTTCGATTGAAAGAAACTTCGTTGTCACATATGTCAACGACCAACCCGTCGAATACAAACTCGTTTCGGAGACTAAAACTCCGGCTAAAGACACCGTATTCTTGATTAGTCGAGCTGGTTTTCCAACCAGTCGTGGTTCGTTCGTACGCGGGTCGGTCATCAGCATGAGCGCCAGCGCCTACGATCCGAACCCAAGAGGCGGTTCTGGCCGAACGAGACTTGGCTATCGTGCCCGGTTTGGTCATGTCGCGGTCGATCCTCGAGTCGTTCCACTTGGCTCTTTGCTCTACATCGAAGGCTACGGTTTTGCCCTTGCTTCCGATACCGGCGGAGCGATCAGAGGGAAGAAAATTGACCTCTGTTACGATTCTCGATCTCGAGCCTTCTCCTTTGGACGCCGAAAGGTGACGGTCCACGTACTCAAGTCAGCCTCCTAGAATATGGTCGGTTGACGAACTGGTGCCGTTTCTCAAGCGGCACCAGCTCAAAGCAGATAAGAGCTTTGGGCAACACTTTTTGATCTCCGCGCCTGTGGTGTCCGCCATCTTGGACGCTTGCAATGGTGCCGGATCGATCCTCGAAATTGGCCCCGGTCCGGGCATTTTGACGCGTCCATTGTCGGATGCTTTCGAGCATGTGCACGCGGTAGAACTCGATGAGCGGATGGCAAAACCGCTTTCTGTGTGTGCGCCGCGCGTTCCGGTGACTTGGGGAGATGCGCTTAAGCTGAATTTGCCCGAGCTTGTTTCCGCGCTGCCCAAGCCGTTGGTGATCGTTTCGAACATGCCGTACTACATCACGGGTCCGTTACTCGGCCGGATTGAAGAATTGGCGGGAGAACTTGATCGGGCGGTTCTAATGATGCAGCGGGAAGTCGGTGATCGCATCCTTTCCCCTGCCGGTGGGAGCGAGCGCGGCGGGCTTTCGGTGGCGATGCAATGCGGTTTTGAGATTTCCCGCGTAGCTGACGTTCCGCCGGACGCGTTTTTCCCCCCTCCAAAGGTCGATAGCGTCGTTCTGCGCTTCACTCCCCGCTCAGTCTCCCAGTCGGACCGAAAGGGCCTAGGAAAGGCTCTGAACATCGGATTTGCGCAGCGACGCAAAACCCTGGAGAACAATCTGGCTACCGGATTGCGTAAGTCGAAGCCGGAAATCGCCGGTTGGTTGGTTGAGCTTGAGATATCCGATCGAGCGCGTCCACAAGAATTGACCAACGAAGAATGGTGGCGTCTCCTAAAATTGATCTGTGAGCGAGTTCCTGGATTCTGGCCCGTTTAAATCCGTTGCGCTGTCGGCGGGGTTCACGACGGCTGGAATCTGCGCGGTGGAGCCGCCCGCGGGTCTTGACTTTTACAAGCAGTGGATTGCCGAGGGCAATCACGCCGGAATGGAGTACTTGCCGAACTCCGTCGAGTTGCGAAGCGACCCCCGGCGCTTGTTAGAGTCCGCCCAGACGGTAATTGCGCTGACTTTAAATTACCGCCAACCAGCAGCGGAGGCGGCAAACTTTCGGGTGGCGCAATACGCCCGAGGTCGGGACTATCACAAAGTCATTCGTGGGAAGATGAACCGGCTGATTGCCCGGTGGGAACTGGAATTTCCGGGGGCCGAGTTTCGCGGGTGCGTCGACAGCGCGCCGATCTTTGAACGTGAGTACGCCCATCTTGCGGGGCTTGGTTGGTTTGGGAAGAACACCTGCCTGATTGATAGTAAGCGAGGCAGCTTTTTCTTCATCGCCCTCATTCTCACGTCGCTGGACATCCAACGCGATCAACCGGCACTTGGCGGCTGCGGGACTTGCCGTGCGTGCATTGAAGCTTGTCCCACGGGGGCGATTCAGTTCGGTAACGGCCGATGGTTCATCAATTCAAATCGATGCGTTAGTTATCTCACGATTGAGCATCGAGGGGATATAGCCCCTGAACTCGCGAAGGGCGTGGGTGACTGGAGCTTCGGTTGTGACGTTTGTCAGGACGTCTGTCCATTCAATCATTCCGGTCCGCGCCAGCCAGAGCGGGGGCAGTTAACGGCGGAACCCGACTTTGCGGCTCGTGAGTATCCGAGTTTAGCGCAACTCGCGAGTATGAGTCGGGAAGAATGGGATCAACGATTCTCCGGCTCAGCAATTCGCCGAGCCGGATTTGATGGTCTTGTCCGGAACGTGACGTTGAATTTGAAGAATCGGTCTGAAGTTAGCTGACGCGTTCCAAAAGAACGGCCGTCGCTTCGCCGCCGCCAATGCAGGGCGAGCAAACGGCGTACCGGGCTTCGCGCGCTTGGAGTTCGTATGCGGCCGTCAGAATCAGTCGCGCACCGGTCATGCCGATTGGGTGCCCCAGGGCAACTGCGCCGCCGTTTACGTTCAGTTTCTCGTGTGGAATCCCGGCCTGCTGGGCAACGAGCATCGCGACGACGGCGAACGCTTCGTTGACTTCAAAGATGTCGACATCGGAGACGCTTAGTTGTGCTTTGGCAAGAACAGCTTGGATGGCGCCAGTCGGTGCGCTGGTGAACCGCTCGGGTGCCTGCGCGAATTGTGCCTGAGCGACAACTCGAGCGAGTGGCTGAAGGCCGCGCTTGTGGGCTTCAGATTCGAGCATGAGCACAAGAGCGCAGCCGCCGTCATTGAGCGAGCTCGCGTTACCTGCGGTGGTGACGCCATCTTTGCTGAACGCGGCTCGCAGGGAAGGAAGCTTTGCCGGATCGCCTTTGCCGGGCTCCTCATCTTGATTTACCTGGATCGGGTCGCCTTTTCGTTGCGGAATCAGAATCGGTGCGATTTCGCGCTCAAATCGACCTTCGGCCTGGGCGGCCATGGCGCGACGATAGCTTTCGGCGGAGAAGGCGTCCAACTCCTCGCGCGAGATGTTGAACTCGCTCGCGGTGGAATCGCCGCAGTTGCCCATGTGGCAGTTGTTGTATGGGTCCCACAAGCCGTCGTGGATCATCAGGTCGAGCAGCGTGCCGTTACCCATTCGGTAACCCGTTCGGGCTTTCTCGAGGGCATAGGGCGCGTTGGACATGCTCTCCATTCCGCCGGCAACGACGATGCTGGCGTCTCCGGCGCGGAGGGCCTGGGCGGCCATCATGACCGTTTTCATGCCCGAGCCGCAAACCTTGTTGACGGTGGTGCAAGGGACGGAGTTTGGAAGGTCCGCGCCAAGCGCAGCCTGTCGAGCCGGTGCTTGACCAAGACCGCCGCTGAGCACGTTGCCCATGAGGACTTCGCTAATCTCCGCGGTATCGATTCCAGCCCGTGAGATTGCTTCACGAATGGCGACCGAACCTAGCGCAGGGGCGGATTTGCTACTAAGACTGCCTTGAAATGCGCCGATTGCGGTGCGGGCGCCAGAAACGATGACCACGTTGTCCATGGCATCAAGATACCAGCCGGTCAGCGGCCAACCCGGCTGCGGATTTTGTCAAAGGTCCGGTCAAGCGCGGCGGTTTCGGGCATTTTCAGCGCCCGAGCGATGATCACGTAGAGCGAAAATCCCGGAAGGCACACAAGCAGCAGGATCAGCACCGCGCCAAGTTTGTTGGTTTGAATCGACTGCAGATATGGAACTTGGAGCAAGCCGTAAGTAACACCCACGAACATGATCGAACCAAGCAGGGCCTTACCCATCGTCGCAAAAATTCCGGGAAAGTCAACGCCGCCCATGCGCCGATGCAGGGCGATCAGCAGAGCCGCCACCAGAAATAGGCCGGAAAGCGAGGACGCGAGTGGAATCGCCAGATAGCTGAGCGAGGTCTGCCGTCCGAGGTTGATGAGAAGGAAGAAAACTCCCGTGGTGATCGTGCCGATAACGATTGGGGTTGTCGAATGCTGCGCGGCAAAGAATCCACGCATGAGAACCGGATGCAGGCACCAGGCCCAAATGCCAAGGCTCAGAAGACGCAGTAGGTCAGAAACGATTTTGGAACTCTCGACCGTGAATGCTCCGTGCTGGAAGATCGCCACGACAATCGGCTCGGGGGCGGCGAACATGAGCGCGGATATCGGGATCGAGATGAACAGCACCTGGCGGATGGTTGCGTTCATCTGGGACTGGTAGAGTCCGGTTTCGCCACGGGCGAAGTGTTGGGAGAGCACCGGGAAGGCAGCCAGGGCGAGCGATTGGCCGAACACCGCAAGGGGCGCTTGCATCAGAACATTGCCGAGTTTGAGGTTGGTGACCAGTCCATCGGAATACATCTGACCGTAATAACGGGAGATCAGATCGTAAACGCCGGGTAGCGAGAGCCCGAGGACCACTGGCAGCATGAGCTTGAAGACTTTGACGACCCCAGGGTGTCGAACATCAAGCGAGAAGGCGAACTTCGACCCCAGCTTGCGCATGGTGAGGAACGGAATGACCAAGTTGCCAATCATCGCTCCGCCGAGCGCGCCCCAGGACATGCCAGCGATGGGTGGGTTGGTGAAGCTGGACAGCACGAGAGCACCGAAAAGGATCCCGATGTTGTAAACGTTCGGCCCAAGGCCCGGAATAGCAAAGACGCGCCGTGCATAAAGAGTGCCGAACATCAGGCCACCGATGAAGAACGCGTACTGAGTTGGCAACACGATTCGGCTCATCAGCACGATGTCGTTGAACTTCTGACCGGTTGCCGATGGCGCAAGGAGGTGAGTGATCGGCTCCGCGAGAATCCAAGCAATTGTAATGAAGGTCAGGACGACGATCGACATCACCGTGGCGACCACGCTGAACACATGCCAAGCCTCGTCTTCGCGTTCGGTTTGGTAGTACTCGGTGAAGACCGGGATAAATGCCGAACTCAGTGCTCCGCCAGCGATGAGAAAGAAGAGCAGGTCAGGCAGAGAAAACGCTAGGTTGTAGGCGTCGGTTTGACTGCCGGATCCAAACTTTCCGGTCATGACCATCTCTCGGACCATGCCGAGAACTCGGCTCAGGAAGAGCGAGACGACCATGATTCCACCGGCTTTGGCCACGCTGGTGCCAAGATCGGCCGGTTTGGGTTCGGAACTCACAGGTCAATTAAACCGAAAAGGGCCCGATCCTTGCGGAATCGGGCCCTTCTGAACGCTGGACTGGTTTAGAGTGCGGATTCGATCAGAGCTTTGATCTGATCCTTTGGCAAGGCACCGACGGCCTTGTTGACTTCTCGTCCACCCTTGAAGACGTGGAGGGCTGGAATGCTCATCACGCCGTACTTGGAGGCGAGGTCTGGTTCCTTGTCGACGTCGATCTTGAAGACCTTGGCCTTACCGGCGAATTCCTCGGCGAGGGCTTCGACCGAAGGCGCGATGGCTCGGCAAGGGCCGCACCAAGGTGCCCAGAAGTCGATGAGGACGGGAAGTTCCGAGTTGATGACTTCGGCTTCGAACTGCGAGCTGCTGATTTCTAAATTGGCTGCCATGAGATTGTCAGTTTCCTTAACTGAACTAATACCGGGTGTATACCTGAGGTTCCTTTCTAGGACCTGTTACGAATCCGGGTCCTAGGTACGTCAATTACTAGCGTAAGGGCAGGCAGGATGTCTCGCCCACAATGGAGGACGAATTCCCTTTGAAGACGAGGATTGTTCAAAAAACGCTAACGGTGCTTGCAATGGTTCCGCTTGCTGCGAGTGCACTCGCGCAGCGTGCGGAGACAGGGTTGTTAGGAATCAACCTGTTTGACAAAAGCACTCGCGTATTGCAGAAGTTTGGTACACCGGATGAAATCCTACCGGTGACCCTCAGTGGCGGCGCCCAGTTCGGCGGTGGTGGCGGTGGAGCTGGTGCTCCTGGCGCACCTGCCGGAAGACCCGGTGCAGCCGGTGCTGGCGGCGGTGGCCGTGCGGCAGGTGGAGGCGGAGCGGCAGGCGGACAGCTTGCTGACTTTATGCCACCTCTTTCGTCCGAAGACGATCTACGACAGTATGCCCCGGGTGGCCGCCAAAGCGGTGGCTCTAGCCCGTTGGGTCCTGGCGGACCGCCTCCAGGCGTTCCAAATGGCGGCGGCCCTCCTCCGGGAGTCGGTGGCCCTGGCGGCGGACGACCGGGTGCAGGCGCACCTCCAGCTGGCGGTGGCGCAGCGGGTGCTCCTCCGGCTGCAGGAGCAGGCACGCGAGTGACGTTTACTCGATGGGTCTACAACAAGAAGTCCTCGAAGTACGCGTTCATCATCGACCGACTCGGTCGAGTAGTCCAGATCGAAGCCATCGGGTTGAAAGATCCAATGGTCAAGACCCGAAACGGCGTTACGTTTGGCGCGAACTTCAAGACAGTTGTCGGCAAGTATGCGAATCCGGACGGTTATGAAATTGCCGGTGACAACATGTTCGTGAAGTACCTCACCCGAGGCAAGGTTGCATTCCGATTCGCTCGGCTTGCACCAAAGAAACCACAGGTCGTCGTTGGCGTCGTGGTTGCGGCCGGAAAGTCGTAAGTCAACCTGCGCAGGGCATCGACCCTGAAGTAGGCTGATCGCATGGATGAGCGAGACGAGATTCGACAAAGAGTCGATATCGTCTCGCTTATTTCATCTGAGATGCCCCTCAAGAAGGTCGGCAAAAATTTCCAAGGGCTCTGCCCATTCCATCCCGATAAGAATCCGTCGATGACGGTTTCGCCCTCCACCGGACGTTATAAATGCTGGTCTTGCGGAGCGACGGGAGATATCTTCAACTGGGTCATGAATCGGCAGAACGTCGATTTTGTTGAAGCACTTCGAATTCTTGCGAAAGAGGCGGGAGTCACCCTCAAGAGCCGCGAGGGCGGAGAAAAGTCCAAGTCGTACGCGGAGCCAATGGCGGCGGCGCTAGCGTTCTTCCAAGAACAACTCTCCAAGAGTTCAACCGCCCGAGAGTATTGCGAGCGGCGTGGGCTGGATTCGGACACGCTGTCCAAATGGGGAATTGGCTATGCCCCGGAGGTTGGCGAAGCCCTCGCCAATCACCTCAAGAAGCTGGGATTTTCTCTTCAGGACTGTAAAGACTTATTCCTGGTAGACACCGATCCATCAGGCGGATTCTTCGACAAGTTTCGCGGCCGACTCATGTTCCCGATCAAGGACGAGCGCGGAGCGACGGTTGGTTTTGGAGGACGCGTGCTTGGCACCGGCATGCCGAAGTACATCAACAGCGGAGACACGCCGCTGTATCGGAAGAGCCGAGTGCTCTACGGCTTCAGCGAAGCGCGGGACTCAATCGGAAAGTTAAAGCGTGCGGTCCTGGTTGAGGGCTATCTGGATGTCATCGCTTGCCACGCGGCAGGGGTCACGCAAGCGGTGGCTTCGCTTGGCACCTCGGCGACCGAGGAGCAGGCAAAGTTGCTCAAGCGGTGGGCAGAAGAAGTTACGATTCTCTACGATAGTGACGAAGCTGGGCAGAAGGCGGCTGATCGAGCGATTGCGGTGATGCAGGCGGAAGGCCTTCGGGTGCGTGTTTCTTTGCTTCCAAAGGGGGATGACCCCGATTCGCTGCTCCGCCAAAAGGGACCGGGAGCAGTTGCTGAAGCGGTGGCGAAAGGTTTGCCACCGATTGACTTCAAGATTCGTCGGCTCGAAGAGAAAGTAGATCCGGCGGATGAGAGTTTTTGGCAGGAAGCGCTGGAGATTCTTGCTGACGCTCCGAACGAGTTGGAGCTTGATCGGCAATTGGTTCGCCTTGCCCCAAAGTATCCCGGCCTTACGGATCCGATCCAAGCGCAGAAGGCGCTCAAACGGACTGTGGGGAACATCCGTCGAGCTCGGGCATTTGATCCGGAGGCGACTCGACAGGCGGCTCGGTCGATTACCCGGGCCAGAACGACCGTGAAGGACCTTGAATCGGCCGAGGTCGTGGTGTTTCGGGCTTTTCTCAGCAGTCAATTCAGGAAGGAAGGGTGGATGTTTTCAAGGCACGGCGACTTATTCGTCACTTCGCTCGGGAAGGAGCTTTCCGCCGCGATTGCGCTTACCTTTCCAACCGCTGCGCCAAATGGTGAGGTGAGTCAATGGCTGGGAAATCTTGAACCGGAGCGGTTGCGATCAATTCTTGCCGACATCGAAGAAGACCTTCGCGGCGACATGCTGAAAGAGGATTACATCACCGAGTCGATTGTTAAACTTCGAGAAAAGGCCACGCTCCAGAAAACGACCGCCGCCCGTCCTCTTCTTGATAGCGATGAGGAACGGCAAAAGTATCTTGAGCAACTCAAGAAACTCAAGCCAATTCCGCCTCAGGAAGCCGAATCGACGCATGAAGACTGGTAATTCACGCGGTTCGGAAGAATTCTGAAGGAGACTCGGAAAACCTTTGCTATAGTGTAAGACGTTCGCGCTCACCAACGGAGGTCGCGTGATCTAATGATGCTTTCAGGGAAGGAATTGACGGAGGGCACTACGGAGTGCGGAGGGGGAACCGCACTCGTTTTCCATCGGACACCACGTTGTCCGGCTAGGATGCTTGCGGCGAACCAAAACGCCCGTAACCGCTCGGTCTCGGAGGAATCGTTCGAAACCGATGGCGAGGCTGAGGCGAGTCCGTCCGAAGTTGAGCATCACTTCGAAGACTCGGTTCGAATGTGGCTACAAAAGATCGGTCGCATTCCACTTTTGAACGCCGAAGACGAAGTGAACCTGGCGCGGTGCGCACGAACAGGTTGTGATCGTTGCAAGCAGATGCTCATCGAGGCAAACCTTCGCCTCGTCGTGTCGATTGCAAAGCGGTTCATCAGTCGCGGTCTTTCGATGCAGGATCTGATCCAGGAAGGCAATATGGGTCTGATTCGCGCGGTCGAGAAGTTTGACCCCGAGCGAGGCTTCCGGTTCAGCACTTACGCCACCTGGTGGGTTCGACAGGCTATTTCTCGTGCCCTTTCCGATCACGGGCGGACGATTCGAATTCCAGTCCACACGCTTGAAGCCGTCAATCGCATGATGCGATCGACGGGGCAGCTTCAGCAGACTCTTGGCCGAGAAGCAACTTCCCAGGAAATCGGGGAGTGTCTCAACATTTCAGTCGAGCGAGTCGAAGAGTTTCAACGCGCCATTGCCGAGCCACTTTCGCTGGATTCTCCCATCGGCGACAGCGAAGATACATCGCTGGTTGAGTTTCTTGTGGATCGTTCCGGCGAGAACCCGGCCGATGCGGCGCTACGATCAATTTTGCGAGGCCAGATCGACGATCTGCTCTCGACCTTAGCGGAACGGGAAAGGGAAGTGATCATGATGCGGTACGGCCTGTTAGATGGCCAACCTCACACCCTTGAAGAAGTGGCGCGGTGTTTCCAGGTCACTCGGGAGCGAATCCGGCAAATCGAGCAGAAGTCGCTCAAGAAATTAAAGCACCCGTCGAAAATGAAACCGTTCCAAGAGTTGATAGATGTCGCGATTGATGCGTAGTACGCATTGACATGAATCTGCCAGATCGAACGGTTCTGCTTTCGACCGGGCAAGAGGTCGCCATTGCCAAGCTCTTTCCCGGTTTGCCTTTTGCCCTCATCTTCCTCCGGCATTCCGGTTGTATCTTTTGCCGTGAACAGATTCAGCTTCTGAACGATGCGCTCGATTTGCCAATCGCGTTCGTGACACTAAGCTCCGCAGAGGAATCGCAACGTTTAAAGGACGCAACGCGATCTCCCCACACGTTCATTTCGGACCCACAGCACCACCTTTATTTGCACTTCGGGCTGCAGCGTGCCTCGATCGGGCAACTCTTCGGCCCGAGCGTTGTTAAGCGCGGATTTGCGGTGATTAAGTCCGGCACGAAAGGTGGTTTCTTGCCTACAACCGATCCAATTCAGCTTGGTGGGGCGTTTGTTATTGATGCAGAGGGAAAGGTCACTTGGTCGCGGAAGGCCAAGGACGCTTCGGACAATGTCACCCCCGAGGATTTGCGGGAGCTGCTTTGTCTGCCGGTGGCATGATCTGCCACGGTCGATGAATCGGCGTGCCAGCAACCAGTGAAGGAAGATTTAGTGGCGTACCGTCTGTGTAGCTCGCGATCAGTCCGACCTCCGCTGCCATCACCAGGGTCGCGGCAACATCATAAAGCCGCTCTCCCATCCCATACAAGCCCCGTAGACGCTGCGTAACCGTCCAGCTGCCGTCTACGACGGATGCGCCGAAACAACGTAGTCTTCCGGGCACCTTTTCGCTGCCGATGAGCGGTGCAATGTGCGGACAGCACGAGATCAACTCAAATGCCTTTGGTCGTCCGGGCACGACCACGCTAATGGGCTCGCCATTCAAGGTCGCTCCTCGGCCCTCTCCCGCGACATACAGTTCTCCGAGGTCAGGAAGGTAAATGCAACCTTCACGAAGGGCGCCATCATGCCAACGAGCAATGCTCACGCCCCACGTGGGAAGACCCATGGCAAAGTTGGATGTGCCGTCGATGGGGTCTAGAAGCCAGATGCCGTTCGTATCTTCGTCCGCGCGGCCAAACTCTTCGCCCCAGACCGACGTGTTTGTCGCCAGGGGAGCGAGTTCGAAACGCAAGAATTCCTCGACCTTTCGATCTGCGTTTGTGACAAGGCTGCCGTCGGACTTAAGTTCTGTCGCGAGTCGCTTCCGTTCCTCTTGAGCGAGGAGTCCCGCACGGGTGCCTATTTCGGCAAGAACATTGAGATCAATAGGCATACCGGCATTATGAAGGGAATCTAGCTTGGAAGAAGGCGGGTTAGGGTTGACAATGGATGCGGGTTCGGGTAACTTACTAATCCGCGAGCGGGCGTGGCTCAGTGGTAGAGCGATTCCTTGCCAAGGAATAGGTCGCGGGTTCGAATCTCGTCGCCCGCTCCAACTTCATTTGAAGTTCTAGCCAAATAAGGCTTCTCCCACGCTTACCACGCGTGTTTGCTGATCAACCGTGCATTCAAGGCACGCAGCTTCATTTACTTTAACGCCGAGCGCCATGTCGCCCCCCGGGAGGAGGAAGATCTTGCCTTGGGTTGCGCAGCGGCGATCCCACTGTTCTCTAAGGGCTGACCAGGCATCTGGCTCCGGAACGGCATGGATGCTGGCAATAACCCTCTGAAGCGCTTCGTCAATTGTCGGCACTTCACGTCCTTCTATGGCGAGGCTCGTTGCCCGAAAGGCGATTTCGGTAGGGAACCGCGTTTGTCCAAGGTTTAGCCCAATGCCGACGATGGTTCGACGATCACCATCTGGCCCCACAATTACTTCGGTTAGAATTCCGGCAAGCTTCTTGCCGCCAACGACAATGTCGTTCGGCCACTGTAGCTTTGCGTCGAAAGCGTTAGCCACGGCAATCGCGGTCGCCATACCAATAAGGTGAGGCTCCGGGTGGTTCTTGTAGGCATTGAACACCAAAGTGGTGGTCAGGCTAGAGTTGGGACCAGCAATCCATTCGCGCTGAAATCGTCCACGTCCGTTGGTTTGGCTCTCCGTGAGACAGCCAGAGATCGGTTCACCGTCACGAATCGACGCTGAAACGTAGGTTTGCGTTGAATCGAGCTCCGCAAACCGGAAAAAAGGCTGATGAGCGGAAATGTCAAATTTCACAGCAATTCCAAATGCATGGGCAGGGAAACCGCAGAGTGGGTCAGAGCCCCTACAGAGATGAGATGAACCCCGGTGAGGGCAACTCCGCGAACGGTTTCGAGAGAAACACCGCCACTTGCTTCAAGGAGTACTTGATGCTTGTACGCCTTTACGGCTTCTCGCATCATGAACGGATCCATGTTGTCGAGCATCACGATGTCCGCGCCGGCCTCGACCGCTTCTGCCACTTGCTCTAGGGTCTCGCATTCAACTTCGATCTTGAGCATGTGGGATGCGTAACCCCGAACGGCTTTTACCGCCGGTTTGATTCCGCCCAGAGCGGCGATGTGATTGTCTTTCAGCATGACGCCGTCATACAAACCCATGCGATGGTTATGTCCGCCGCCGCATCGGACGGCGTACTTTTGTAAAGACCTGAGCATCGGGATCGTTTTTCGGGTGTCCACGATGCGGGCATCCGTGTCTTTGACTCGCTCCACGAATTCATGGGTTAAGGTTGCGACCCCACTCAGGTGCATCAGGAAGTTCAGGGCGGTTCGTTCCGCCATCATGACTTGGCGAGCGCTGAGGTAGCCGCGGATGAGGATCGTGCCGCGCGAAACCGCATCCCCATCGTTCTTTAAGACCTCGATATTCGCGCGCCCCGAGTCGTCCGGCGAGGGCGAAAGAAGAAACTCCGCAATTCCGAGACCGCAAATAATCCCGTCAGCTTGAGCCTCAATGTGCCAGCGAACCATGTCCGTTGCAGAAAGGGCCGCGCCGGTAATGTCGCCGCTACCCACGTCTTCGCTGAGGGCGTCTTCTACGATGTGCCACCACTGCTGTGGTTCTGGCTGATGCCATGCGCTCACCCGTCCTATGTACCTTTTCTCAGGACACGGTTATTCTGTTTCAGTTAGGGGAATGCCACTTCGCGCACTTATTTCTTCGAAGAGGAGTTCAAACGGAACGTCGAGTCCGTTGCGTTGCCAACCGACCGGAACTTTCGCTCGGCCGGCGCTAAGGTAGGCGAACGGTTTTATGACGACGGTGCCTTTATCAAGAACCAGCGTTGCGCGATCGGTGCGAAGTTGGATTGCTTTGATGCGATCATACGGCACGGTTTTGATCGTGCCGTTACGAACGATATCAAGTTGCGTTTCTTGGATCACGAACTCGTTCGCCTCGGCGACGCTGTGCATAGCTTCGGTGTAAGTACCTTTGCCGTAGTCCATGATTGCGCTCGCGGCGTTTTTGAGATGATCCGCAAACCGTTGCTTCGGATCAGAGACCATTTTCGTTTTCTCTTTCGCGGTTTGCTTTTGGGTCTCGGCTCCCATGCGTAGCCAGCGGATGGCTTGGTCAGGTCGATAGCGCACGAGTTCCATTCAGCCAATTGTGCGTGAAAATGTCCCGTCTGCAATGCGTTCGGGACCTTTGCACGGTAGAACGACGGTGATATGCAATTCACGCAACTTGGACGCAGTGGCTTAAAGGTCAGCCGACTTTGTCTTGGCACCATGAACTTTGGACCAAAGACGACCGAAGCCGACAGCTTTGAGATCATGGACCAGGCGCACGACCTTGGGATCAACTTCTTCGACACCGCCGACGTTTACGGCTGGAAGAAAGATGGCTGGACGGAGAGCATCATCGGCCGATGGTTTGCTCAGGGCGGCGGTCGACGCGATAAAACGGTCATCGCAACCAAAGCTTATGGCGACATGGGCGAGTGGCCAAACTCCAGCCGATGTAGCGCACTCCATATTCGCAAGGCCTGCGATGCGTCTCTCTCTCGCTTGCAGACGGACTTTATCGATCTTTATCAAATGCACCACATTGATCGTCTGACGCCGACGGAAGAGATTCTGGAAGCCTTCTCGGTGCTTCGACAGCAGGGGAAAGTGCTGTACTTCGGCTCGTCAAACTTTGGCGCCTGGCACATCGCTCGCTTCAACGAGCGTGCATCGGCCCAGAACATGCTCGGCTTAGTGAGTGAGCAGTCGATCTACCACCTACTCAACCGAAACATTGAGCTTGAAGTGCTCCCGGCATGCCGCGAATACGGCCTGGGAGTGATTCCTTGGAGCCCACTCGCCAGCGGCTTGCTCGGCGGAAAGACGGAAGATCAGGGTGCCCGCCGAAACGAAGGCGGAACGGCCGAAGCACGAGTCAAGCACGCAGATCAGCTCGAAAAGTGGGAAGCGCTTTGTGGCGAGCTGGGCGAAAATCCGGCCGACGTCGCGCTTGCTTGGACGCTTCACCAGCCAGGCGTGACCGGACCCATCATCGGACCACGAACGATGGCGCAGCTTCACGGAAACGCAAAGGCCGTTGACATCGTTCTTGACGCGGAAGTTCTCATGAAGATCGACGCAATCTTCCCGGGCCGGAAGTCCAGCCCGGAAGATTACGCTTGGTAAGAGCTCAGGAACGCCGTAAGCCGAGTTCGGCCCACTGCTGAGAGTCGATTGTGCTGGGGGCCCCCATCATTGGGTCTTGGCCTCCAGCTACTTTCGGGAAGGCAATGACTTCTCGAATATTCTCGGTGTCGGTTAGAAGCATGATGAGGCGGTCAATGCCGGGAGCAATTCCGCCATGTGGAGGCGCTCCATAGCTGAAGGCTTCCAACAAGTGACCGAACCGGTCTTGCTGAGTTGCCTCATCAATCCCGAGGAGTCCGAAGATCTGCGCCTGGATATCCGGACGGTTGATTCGGATCGAGCCTCCCGCGACCTCCATTCCGTTGCACACCAAGTCGTACGCCTGGGCACGAATGCTGCCTGGATCCGTTTCGATCTTCGGCAGGTCTTCCCACTTAGGCATGGTGAATGGGTGGTGCATCGAGCTCCATCGTCCGTCCGTGTCACTCCACTCGACGAGCGGGAAGTCAACGACCCACAGATACTTCAGAATTCGTGGATCGCGCAGCTTAAGGCGATCGCCGATTTCTAGGCGAAGGCGATAAAGAACGTCGTTGGTCGTCTGCCAAGCGTCGGCCACGATGCAGATCAGGTCTCCGGCCTCGGCATTTGATGTTTCGAGGACGGCCTCTAGTTCTGCTTCGGCGAGGAACTTGACGATCGAACTCTTGATCGCAAGACCGTTCGGGCTGATGTATGCGCCTTCGCCAGCCTCGGCTGCAGGCAGGACAGCAAGATGAGCCATCCCCTTGGCACCGAGTTCTTTGCAGAACTCCTCAAGGCCGCTGACGTCCTTTCGGGAGTACGACGCGGCACCAGGGAAGCGGACCGCACGCAAGATACCGCCAGTCTCGATGGTGTTCTTGAAAACAGCAAAGTGGGTCTCCGGGAAACAGCCCGTGAGATCGATCAGCTTCAGGCCAAACCGAGTGTCAGGCTTGTCGCAGCCATAGTCCCGCATCGCTTCGTCGTAAGTGATGCGTTCCATCGGTCCAACTGGCTCCTTATCGAGTCCAAACTCCTCGATCGTGCCGTTCACGACTTCTTGAGTCATGGCTTCGATCAACGTCAGGATGTCTTCCTGATCGATGAAGGACATTTCGATATCGAGCTGGGTGAATTCGGGTTGTCGGTCGGCGCGGCTGCTTTCATCGCGGAAGCACTTCGCAACCTGGTAGTACCGCTCCATGCCGGCGACCATAAGGAGCTGCTTGTATTGCTGCGGACTCTGCGGCAAGGCGTACCAAAGCCCAGAATCGTTTCGGTAGGGAACGAGATAGTCGCGCGCGCCTTCTGGGGTCGATTTCGTGATGATCGGTGTTTCGATTTCCAGGAAGCCACGAGCGTCTAGGTAGCTTCGATATCGACGAATAACCGAACTGCGGACGGCGAAGCGTCGGTGCATTGAAGGCCGGCGAAGGTCGAGATAGCGATGCTTAACGCGAAGCTCCTCGTTGACCGACTGCATTTGCTCTTCGTCGCTCAACTGGAAGGGCAATGGCTTCGTTGGGCCGAGGATTTCGAAGGCTTGTACTTCGATTTCGATGTCGCCCGTTGGCATTTTGGGATTCTTCGCCTCATCGGCTCGCTCAAGAACTTTGCCGGTGAAACTCACGCACGCCTCAGCGCGGAGGCTAGTTGAATCGGGGAAGGTTTCTGGTGCGAGAACAAGTTGAACCAATCCATTCCGATCTCGGAGATCGACGAACTTGACGCCTCCAAGATCTCGAACGCGGTGGATCCAGCCGTTCAGTGACACCGTTTCGCCGACGTGCTCGGCGCGAATTTCGCCGCATGTATGCGTGCGTTTTACAAACCCCATGGGACCGAAAGGATACCGGTTCGGTTCGTATGTCTGTTAGCGAAAGGCTATTCGGTTTGGGGTGGTTCGCAGTAAAGTGGAGCGATGTTGTCCGTGTTGCTCGCATCGGTCGCCCTCGCGGGAAATCTGATATCAAACCCTGACTTTAGTGCAGGAACGGAGGGGTGGCAGATCACCGCTTCAGAGTTTTGTCAGCGAGAGATTGTGAACTCGGAGCGAGGCGGCAAAGCGGTCAAGCTGGACCTTAAGCAAATTCCTGGAGCACCCGGCTGGGAAGTGCAATGCCAGCAGCCGATTAACAGCCCGCTAAAGCAGGGGCAGGTTCTTGAACTAAGTTTTTGGGCGCGCAGCATCACCCAAAATCGAATCAACGCATTTGTTCAAGGTGCGACCGCACCCTACACCGATGTGATCAGCCGAGAATTTACTTTGACTCCCGAGTGGAAGTCGTACAAGATTTCTGGACTGGCGAATGCCTCGTTTCCCGCGAAACAGGCGCAAGCTGGGTTTCACTTAAACTTCGGAAGTGGCACCGTAGAACTGTCCTCGGTGAGCTTGGAAGCCACTGATCCGGCACCCCTGGCGAAACCGCAAAGCTTGCTCACCGCGCCAAAACTCTCGGATTGGCGGGCGAACGGATCGACGCTCACAAACACAGCCGGCAATTTGGTCGCGAAGTTTGCGGTTAAGCCGGGAGCGTCTCCATGGGACAACCTAATCGGGGTTCCGCTGGATAAACCGATCGTCGCCGGGCAAACCGTTCTGGTTTCGCTTCAGATGCGCAGCAAGACAAAATCTCGCGCAACCGTTCACATCGAAGAGAGCTATGCCGAACGCGAAGTACGTCAATGGTCCAGTTGCGCTAACGCCAACCTGGCAGGCGTTCCGCTTCGCGGGAATTGTGCCACGGAGCCTTGAGGCAAAAGAAGGGCAACTTACGATTTTCCTGGGCTATGAGTCTGGAGAAGTCGAACTGAAAGATGTTATCGTTGAGAACCTCGGTTTTAAGCCGCTCAGCTCGGTCAAGCAAACGATCCAGTACTACGCATCTGGCAAGCGTGATCTTTCCTGGTTAGCTGCAGCCGAAGCGCGGATCGAAAAACAGCGACGGGGTCCGTTGGTAGTGAATGTGGTCCGGGATGGGAAGCCGTTGGCTGGGGCGAGAGTTCACGTGGAGATGATGGAACATGCTTTCCGCTTCGGAACCGCGGCACCGGCATCGCTGATCAACGGAACTGATGCTACGAGCACCCGGTTCCGGGCCGAGTTGAAGAGCCTGTTTAACACCGTAACGCTCGAAAACGACTTGAAGTGGCCCAACACGGATGCCGATGGCTACGATGCCCCAGATAAGGCGATCGCTTGGCTCAAGCAGAACCGTTTCAAGATTCGCGGACATAACGGCGTTTGGGGTTCGGAGCGAAACATCCCGGCGGGTGCATGGGCAATGAAGGACGACGTGCTGAAGGAACGAGTGTCCGACCGCGTCGAGGAAGTCGTGACGCGCTATAAGGGGCAGCTTTATCTCTGGGATGTCGTGAACGAAGCGGTCACCGAGACTTCGCTGTGGGATCGAATCGGCTGGGAATCGTTCGGTCAGGTTTTCCGGATCGCGAAGGTTACCGATCCAACGGCTCTTACGGCCTACAACGATTTCAACATCACGGAAGAATCCCAGGCTGGCACTGGTCACAAGCAGAAAGCCAAAGAGCGAGTCCAGCAGCTGCTGAATCAAGGTGCACCGGTGGACATCATCGGCATTCAAGCGCACGTTGGAACTCCGATGACGCCGATGCCGACCGTCTTCAAGGCACTTGACGAGATGGCCGCTCTGGGTCCTCGACTCGAGATTACGGAGTACGACCTTGGCGTGCAGGACGACAAAGTTCACGCCGAACACCTGACTGACTTCCTGACGACGTGCTTTAGCCATCCGAAGATGGATGGGTTCATCATGTGGGGATTCTGGGAAGGCGCCCATTGGCGAGCCAACGAAGGCGGGGCAATGTTCCGTCGAGATTGGACCGCTCGCCCGACGGTCAAGGCGTACCGAGACCTCGTCTTTAAGAAATGGTGGACCAACGAAACGATCGCCACGGATTCAAACGGCATAGCGAAATTCCGACCGTTTTACGGAACGCACCGAATCAAGGTCACCTTTGGTAAGGTGACGCGAGAGTTCATCGGGGACATTATTCCGGGAGACGCGGCGAGCTTCCGAGTGAACTGGGAAGAACGCTAAAGAGTCTCTGCGAACTTACCAAGCTTTCGGAACTTCTCGTGCCGATCGGCATAGAGTTCCGAAGGCGAGAGCAGCAGAAGCTCGTCCAGGTGCCGGACAACGGCTTCCTTAATCAGATCCGATGCTCCGGCCGGATCCCGGTGGGCCGCCCCTTCGGGTTCGCTTACGATCTCATCAATGATGCCGAACGAAAGCGCTGACTTTGCCGTGATCTGAAGGGCTTGAGCAGCTTCTGGTGCACGCTCAGGCGCGCGCCAGAGAATGGCCGCACAACCTTCTGGAGGAATCACTGAGTAGACGGCATGCTCAAGCATGAGCACGCGGTTTGAAACGGCAATACCGATGGCACCGCCGCTGCCGCCTTCGCCGATGATCACGGAAATCGTCGGTACGGTCAGTTGGAACATCTTCAACATCGCCGCAGCAATGGCTTCGCTGATCCCTCGGGATTCACTTTCCACGCCGGGATCGGCGGCTGGGGTGTCCACGAAAGAGATCACCGGCATTCGGAATCGTTCGGCCATTTCGAAGAGGCGAATCGCCTTTCGATAGCCTTCTGGTTTCGCCATGCCGAAGTTCCGCATCTGGCGGTCTTGGATGTTTCGGCCCTTCTGGTGGCCCAGAACAATGACGGGACGACCGTTGAACTCGGCAGGGCCGCCAACGATTGCGTTGTCGTTGAATCCGTTTCGGTCTCCCTGGAGTTCGATAAAGCCGTTAAAGATGCTCTGGATGTAGTCCAAGGTGTATGGCCGTTTTTCGGCCCGGGCGACAAGGACTTTCTCCCAGTCTCCGAGGTTGGAGTACATCAGCTTGACGTATCGATTGCACTGCTCCTGGTAGGTTTCGGCCTTCTCGATGTAGTTGGCTTGTTTAACCGGGTCTGCCTCGCGTCTGGCGGCTTCTCGGAGTTTGGCAATCGTGTCCTCTAGCTCTAGCAGTGGCTTTTCCCACTCTTTGTGCGTTTTTGCGGTTTCCTTTGCCATCAGGCTTCTGCCTCCGCGTGAAGAAGGTGTCCACCAAGGGTTCGGACGAGGCCGGCAAGGGTTGCTCTGAGTTCTTTTCGAGAAACGATGCGATCGATCATGCCGTGTTTGAGAACGAATTCGGCGGTTTGGAAATCGTCGGGCACTTTACCAACGCCCGCCTGCTTGCTTACGCGGAGACCCGCAAAACCCACGAGCGCTTTCGGCTCCGCGATAATGACGTCCGCCACGCTGGCGTAGCTTGCGAGAACCCCGGCCATCGTTGGGTCTGTGAACACCGCGATGTAAGGGATGCCGTTAGCACGGCACTTTTCGACGGCGCCGGTGGTTTTCGCCATTTGCATCAGGCTGAGCAGTCCTTCCTGCATGCGAGCGCCGCCCGAGGCGCAGAAGATGATTACTGGGCATTTGAGTTCGATGCCTCGCTCAAGCGCGCGGGTGATCTTTTCGCCGGCCACGCTACCCATCGAGCCGCCAATGAAAGCGAAATCGCAAACGGCCGCGCTGACCTTAAGGCCTTCAATCGTCGCCGTACCGCTTAGCACGGAGTCGTGATTCTCGCCCTTTGCGTTCAGCTGTTCGAGCTTTTTGCCGTAATCGGGGAACCCAAGTGGGTCAACCGAGCTTAGGCCGGTGTCGTGCTCGACGAAGGAGCCCTCGTCAAACGTCCAGTCGATGCGAATTTGCGCGGTCAACCGGTGATGGTGTTGACAGTGTGGACACACCCGCAAATTCTGTTCGAACTCCACGGAGAAGATAATTTTCTTGCAGTTCTGACACTGAAGAAAAGCTCCATCGGGACCGCTAGCCGGACTTCTCAAGGCTATCAAAGATACCAGACCGGGCACTTCGGACGACGGATTCATCGTGCCACTGGGTCTGGTGGGCAATCTGGCCGTCACCTACGTAGACTATGACCATGAGCCGCCGCCCCGGTGATCGTATTTTCGGAGTTGAAACAGAGTTTGGATGCCTCGTCGCGGACGAGAACCTTGGAACTCCGGAGGGCGTGGTTGAGGCCATCAAGGACACGCTGTTCTATGAAATGAAGCTCGGCGCGATCGATCTTCATTCGCGAGACGACGTTTTTGAGCCGGCACAATCCGGCGGATTCCTGATGAACGGCGCGCGAATGTACATCGACGCGGTCGGAAGTCACTTGGAATATGCGACAGCGGAATGTCTAACGTTAACGGACTTAGTCGCAAACGACCGAGCCGGGCAACGGCAGATTGTTCGAGCAATTTATGATCTCGGCGTTCAGGATGTCGTCAGCGTTTACAACAACAGCGTTGACCACTTTGGTGGGCACACGTTTGGTTGCCATGAGAACTACATGGTCCGGGCGGATGATTCTCTACTGGAATCCGGGGTCGTGTTGCTGTATCCGTTTCTCGTGACCCGCCAAATTTTTGCCGGTGTTGGTCGAGTGGGAGGACATGTCCTGACGGCCGGCGGATATAGACCGAGCTATCAGGAGATGGCGAACAACCCGGTCGATTACATTTGGGTTTCGAATGTGTACGGCGTGATTCCGGACGACGGGGTTGATTTTCAGCTCAGCCAGCGTGCGGATCACATTATCAAAACGCTCGCCTCGCGGGTTCGCTTTAACCGAGCGCTGATCAATCCGAAGTGGGAGCATTTCTACTCGCACAACGGCTTCACACGGCTCCACATGCTTTTTGGAGAGAGCAACCAGAACGAGTTTGCCTATGCGCTCAAGATCGGTACGACGCTGATTGCGCTCCGACTAGCCGAGGAAGGCCGCATTCCTGAGTCGATGATCGTCGCTCAGCCGTTGATCGCGCTTCGGCAGGTTTCGCGCGATCCTTCGTACCAATGGAAAGTCGAAATGCTGGACGGCTCGACATCGAACGCTATCGACATCCAACGCCAGTATTTGGAACTCGCACAGGCCTATCGGGACGAGAGCGATCAGATCAACTGGACGCTGGACAACTGGGCGTCGATTTTGGATGGTCTGGAGAAAGACCCGATGCAGTTGGGCGATCGGATTGACTGGGTTGCGAAGCGGCAGATTGTTGATCAGTACCGAACTGAAGAAGGCTTGGAGTGGCAGGACGACGCGCTGCACTCCGTGGACTTGGAATATCACAACATCGATCCGAGCGCATCTCTGTTCCACGCGTACCAAGAAATGGGCAAGACGAAGCGGATGGTCGACGATTTGGACATCGTCACCGCCATGACGGATCCTCCACAGAACACACGGGCCAAGGGCCGCGCGCGGCTGGTCGAACAGGTCCTCAAGAACAAATCGCGATACTACGTCTTCGACTGGAACGGCGTCCAGACGGCGAGAGATCGGCACATCGACCTGAGCGATCCGTTCGACACTTATGACGGTGTCAACGCAACCGGTTCGGTCTAACTACCGAAACTGAAGCATCTGGCCGGAAGGTTTGGCCGTTCGCTCCCCGGATCGGACGGCAACCTCTCCGCCGAGCACGACGTGTTCAACCGCGCCGGTGAAGGTTTCTCCTTCGTAAGGTGACCACCCGCACTTGCTTTCGACGTGGGACCGTTTGAATGTCCATTTTCGATTTAGATCGACGATGGTCAAATCGGCGTCCATTCCAACCGCGATCGAACCCTTTCCTTGAATCCCGTACAATTCTGCGGGCTGGGTCGAAGACATCTTCACGAGCTTTTCCAGGTTCAGCCGCCCTTGCGCAACGAAGGTTAGGAGTACGGGCAGGAGAGTCTGCACTCCGGGCATACCGCTTGGAGACGCAGGATATGGCTTGGATTTTTCCTCAAGGGTATGCGGGGCGTGGTCGCTGCCGAAGACCTCGAACAGCCCTTGGTCGAGAGCGTGCCAGAGCCAAGCCCGGTCGGTTTCGCTTCGAATCGGGGGATTCATTTGGGCGAGAGTCCCGAGGCGTTCGTAGGCTTCGGGACCGGCGAAGTAGAGGTGTTGAGGTGTGACTTCGCAAGTGGTACGCACGCCTTCTTTTCTAGCCTTTTCCAGAATCCAGGGCTCTTCTTTCGTGCTGATATGAAGCACGTGAACATGGCGGCCAGTTTCTTTACTTAGTCGGAGAATCTGCCGAGTTGCCAGGATGGCGCTTTCGCTGTCGCGCAAGAAAGGATGTTCGCTAGCGGATGGCTCCTCGGAGATCAACGATTTTCGGGCGCGATTGCGGGCTTCGTCTTCGGCATGGATGGGACATGGGCGAGTGCCGTTTTGCAGGACCCTTCGAAGGTCATCTTCCTCGGATACCAGCAGGCTTCCGGTTGAGCTTCCCATAAAGATCTTGATGCCGGGGCAGCCCGGGAGCTGTTCGAGTTCGCCGAGTTGGTCCGCGTTCTCGGTTGAAGCCCCAATGAAGAAGCCGTAGTTGGCCCAAGCTCGACCGGCCGCTCGGTTCAGCTTGTCTTGAAGTGTGATTGCATCGGTGGTGTTGGGCACGGTGTTCGGCATTTCGAGAATGCTCGTAACTCCGCCCATGAGCGCGGCGCGGGTACCGGACTCCAAGTCCTCCTTGTGCTCCAGGCCAGGCTCGCGGAAATGCACCTGGGTATCGATGACGCCGGGAATGATGGTGAGGCCAGTGCAATCGATCGTTTGCGCTCCGCTCGCATTGTTCAAAACACCTAGCTCGGCAATTTTGCCGTTCGTGATGCCGATGTCTCCGATGGCCGTTCCGGCGGGAGTCACAACTTGCGCATTCGTGAGGAGGAGATCAAACGGCATGCCTCATTCTGGATTAGAATTTTGCGAGTGAAGATTTGCACGTACAACGCCGCTTCGGTGCGAGCGAGATTGCCGCGACTTTTGGAATGGCTGGACGAGAACGAGCCAGACGTGGTGGCAATCCAGGAAACGAAGGTCGAGAACGACAAGTTTCCGGTGGAAGAGTTCGAAGCACGCGGTTACGAGCTTGCGCTGAACGGGCAAAAGAGTTGGAACGGGGTTTGCTTCCTCTCGCGGCTTCCGATTGAGAATGTGCAGATCGGCTTTGGCGATGAGCTGATGCCGCAAGATGCCCGCGTGATTTCGGCGACGATCTCAGGCATCGAGATCATCAACACCTACGTGCCGAACGGGAACACGGTGGGCAGCGATAAGTGGGTGTACAAGATGGCTTGGTTGGAGCGGTTTGCCCGCCTGTTGCGCGAGCGGTATTCGCCGCAGGCTCCGGTGATTTGGCTTGGCGACATCAACATCGCTCCCACCGGCATCGATGTCTATGAAAGCGAGCGGAAACTCGGCATGGTTGGGCACCATCCCGACGAGTTTTCGCGGCTGGACCGAATCGTGGACTTCGGGCTCACGGATACCTACCGGCACCTGTATCCCACTGAGATTGAGTACACGTTTTGGGACTTCACGGTGCCTCGCGCGGTAGATCGGAAACTCGGGTGGCGGATTGACCACATCTATGTGACCGAGCCGCTGGTTGGATTGGTGAAGGACGTCGAGATCGACATAGCCGCGCGGAAGCTGGAGAAGCCCAGCGACCACACGTTTGTTACTGCACGCCTCGACCTTTGAGGAACTCGGGTGGAATGATACAGCCGATCGCTTTGGTTTTCTTAACGGTCACCGGCTTGCCCGCCAAGAACTGATCCAGCGCGATTCGCAGGTCTCGTCGCTGGGGCTTTCGCTGAGCGCCGAGCTTTGGGTAGCGGTCATCAATTCGGCCCCGATAGACAATCTGACCTTCGTTCGAAATGACGATCGCCGTTGGACTGATTGCTTGACCGCTCGAAAATGTGAAGAGATTTTTGCTAGTTAGAATTACCGGCGATCCGATCCCGTACTCCTTGGCAAACAGGTTGGACCTTGCCGGGGTGTAATCCGGATCGGCAATCACGGTGAAGGTTTGGATCTTCTTCGGAGCGTATTCCTTTCGGATTCTTTCCATTTCCGCGGCGTATTGCCGCGCAATCGGGCAGTCCGGAATCATTAGGAACATCACGGTCCCGCGTTGATCTGGGGTTCCGGTGATCGCTCGGAGCTTTTCGTTTGAATCCTGAAAGCTAATTTGTAGAACGGGTGGGGCAGGAGTTTGGGCTACTTGTTGCCTGGCAATGAGAAGAAGACCGAGCATGACTTTCAACCTGTGGAGGCGATGGTTTCGCCAACTTTCTTAAGGTTAGTCGATGGAGAGGCGCCAGAAATCTGCTCGGATGGGTCCTTAGGCAAAAAATCCTGATACGATAGCGCGGATGATGTCCCGCCTGAAGCAGATTCCGCTCCATACGAAAATTCTCATCGGCCTGGTACTTGGGGCGATCACGGGAGGAATCGTACAGGCCCTGTTTGGGGCAACGAACGAAAACCTGAAGTGGTTTGTGGAAGTCATTGCCACCCCGGCGGGGAACATCTTCCTTTACATGCTGTTCATGGTGGTGGTGCCTTTGCTGTTCTCGGCGCTTCTGCTGGGTGTCGGTGAGCTCGGCGATGCCGCGAGAGTGGGGAAGGTTGGCATCTATTCGCTGATCATGACGGTAGTCCTCAGTGGCACAGCGGTTGGTCTCGGCGTCGCGGCGGTCAACTTGGTTCAGCCCGGAAAAGTGATCTCTCTAGAGCAGCGTGGTGCGCTAGAGAAGCAGTACGGAAACACCGAGCAAGCGGCCAAATTCTTGGAATCAGCGAAGAAAGGACCCGATGATCCGCCCTTGCTTGGCGTGATCCCGAAGAACCCTTTCAAGGAAATCAACCGCGCGCTCGAAGGCGGATTGCTCCCGTTCATGTTCTTTGCCATCGTGTTCGGTATCGCCCTTTCGGCGATCGAGAAAGAAAAGTCCGAGCCGGTCAAGGTGTTCTTCGAAGGAATTTTTGCGGCAAGTCAGAAGGTGATCGACTACGCCATGAGTTACGGCCCCATTGCCGTGTTCTTCCTCGTGTTTCGGGCGACCTCGACTTTGGGGTTGGAGGTGTTTGCCGCGGTCGGGGCATACGTGCTGGTGGTGTTGGTGTGTCTGGTTATCCACCAATACGTGACCTACAGCATCGTGCTGAAGCTGATCGCCAAGCGGAATCCAATTGAGTTCTTCCGGCAGATGCGGACAACGATGATCACTGCGTTTGCGACCAGTTCAAGCAACGCGACTTTGCCGACCGCTCTAAAGGCGGCAACCGATGAGGTTCATTTGCCGAAGGACGTTTCTTCGTTCGTTCTTACCGTCGGTGCTACGGCTAACCAAAACGGCACAGCCCTATTCGAAGGCATCACGATCTTGTTCTTCGCCCAAATGTTCGGGCTCGACCTCACGATCACGCAACAGCTGATGGTGATGGGGCTATCGATTGTCGGTGGAATCGGCACCGCTGGAATCCCGGGCGGCGCTTGGCCGATGATTACGACGATCATGGCGGGCTTGACCTCGGCAAACGGTCAGGTGATCCCGGTGGCCGCAGTTGGAATCGTTCTGGGAGTTGACCGGATTTTGGACATGTCCCGAACCGTGCTGAACGTGACCGGAGACATGACCATCGCTGCTTGCGTTGCGCGGATGGTGGAGAGATCCGAACCCAAGCAGGTAACCGAGTCTTGAAAGTGAAGTCTATGTTCTCAAAGGATGATCGGCGTTCGGTTCCATCATCGACGCCGAGGAATTGCCGATGACAGCTCCAGAGCCACTACCTCACCGAGCATTGCAGGCCGACTGGGTTCAATGGGCGCGGATCGTAGTGCGCGCAATGCAAGACTCTGCCGATCCCGTTGGCCAAGTCAAGCTGATCTTTGAAGGTGCAATCAATCAACTGTCTGCTCTTGCGGGTGTTTTGACGCAATCATCCGTTGATGCGAACAATCATGTCACGTTTATTCGGATGATTGATCTTGGGGAGTGGTCTTCGGCTGCGAGAACCGCTCGAGATCGGTACGCGAAAGATAGCTCTAACTATCCCGATCCGTTTCTTGCTGCCTACTTACAGCATCCAAAATTTGGTGGCCCGATGTCGGCCCGCCGGCAGGATCTTGTTTCGGATGTGGATTGGTACGAATCTAGCCATTACCGTGAGTTCCGCGTTGCAGCCGGCCAAGACGCCTGCTTGTACGCGACGATTCCTGTGATTTTTGTGCCTACTGGTGAGAAGGTGCTCTGGACCCTTTGTCTACTCCGAGGAACAGGGGATGCACAATTTTCAGAGTCGGAACGCGATCAAGCGTTTGGCTTTTTGCTTTCGGTTGAGCCGATTCTTGCTGAGATTTGGAGACAGCCGGAATCGGATTTGGAAATCCAAATCCAAAGCTTGCCGCAAAGGTTACGACGTGTTTTGGGTGGGCTCCAATCTGGTCTTTCTGAAAAGGAGATTGCTCGAAGCCTCTCGCTAAGTCAACACACGGTTCATGGCTATGTCAAAGAACTTTATTCGAAGTTCGGGGTTCGGTCTCGAGCAGAACTTCTCATCGCTACGCATGAATCGACTGCGGCTACCTCTTAAAAACCAAGGTCCCCCCCTGAAAAGGTAACTGGAATCGGTGAGAGCTTTCCGTCAACCTAACAGAGATAGAAATGGCTTTCTCAAGAATCACTCGAGCTCTTTACCGTGCCTGCAGCTACGGCATTCTCTTGACTCTCGCTGGTTGCGGGGGCGATGGTTGTGGCAGTAGTGCCACGGGATCCGGCGGCGGCGGCGGCCCGATCGGAAGTATCAGCAATTTCACCTTTAAGGATTCATCTGGTGCTGCCATTTCGGGGCCGATTGCTTCCGGGAAGGGGCTAATGGCAACCGCCACAGGTTTGGCGGAAAAGTCCATTTATGAGGTCGTTGTGACCGGTCCTCGAAATACCGTCACTGCTCCAAGTGGCGAGAAAGTAGTTTCGTACAACACGGTTGGAACAGACAAAACTGGTGCAATCCGGTCGACGCTCGTCACGCCACTTTTGGAAGCCGGGACTTATACGATGCGCGTCTCTCGTCTGATCGGGACAGAATCGGCGCTTGTTGGTTCACAGTCATTCACCGTTGCTGAGAATGCCGGTAAGGGGTTCCGAGTCGGGAAGGGAAGCACCGCTTTTGAGCCTAATAGGCTGTTCGCCGCTTCTGAGTCCGTTTCCGCCAAATTTTACGGCTTCACCCCCGGTGACACTTTTGATGCCTTTGTTGTGAGAACCACTCCGAGTATGCGCTCCGGTGAGAAGCTCAAGGACGTTTCCGGATTCCGCGAGAACCCGGGTGTTCCGCCCGGCAGACAGCGCCTCGTTGGCAATGCAGATCGGGTGACGATTGGCGCCGATGGCAGCGCGGTCGTTGAACTATGGCCCACGATCAACGGCGAGGCAAACTCGTACCGCTTCGAGGTCATTCTTGACCTCAACAAAAACGGCACTTATGAAGAAGGAACGGATCTGCGCCCAGATGCCCTTCTCGGTTCATTCGGCCTCAGTGGAGCGCGGCGTGCGGCGACCGGCGGAGAGATTGACCTGGCAAGCAATTTCAACTTTGAAGCCCAAAATCAGTTCTTGGTAAATGACACCCCGATGGCCGTTGCACCTTCAACCGTGCCGGGCAGCACAACCGTGGGAAACATTCTCGTTTATCGTGATCGCACGTTTGCCGCCGGAGATCAGATCAGCTTTTTCTCTGCGGACAGTTCACTTTCGTTCACGTCTCCGAGTGCGGATGTCTTGTTTGATCCGAAGATCCTGCTTTTTCCTGACCTCAGACCTGGCAAGTACGACGTTGTAGTCGACGTAAACCGGAACGGAGTATTTGACCCGAGCATTGACTACACCGACGGTCAAGACGGCGTTTCCTTTGAGGTCATCGGCACGGCCCCGGCAAATCAGAAATGGACCGTCATGGTTTTCATGAACGGGGACAACAATTTAGATCCCTTTGTAGATCCAGATCTTAAAGAAATGGAAAAGGTTCAGTACGTGAAGGGACTGAATTCCGATGTGTCGGTCCTCACCCAAATAGACCGGTCACTTAAGGGTGATTCGGCACGCTATCTGATGGCATATGACTCGCAAAACAAAGCTCAGGTTGCCACGCAGCCGGTACAGAGGCTTGGTGAGCGAGATATGGGTCAGGTGAGTGAACTGGAAGAGTTCATTCGTTGGGCTAAAGCGTATCGCCCGGCCGAGAAGTACGCGCTGATTCTCTGGGATCACGGGAACGGTTTCCGGGCAACGCCCGCATTACGTCGGAACGCAAACCATGCGCGCGCCGTTGCGCGCCCCAAGCGAGCTGGATTCTCGTATGACGATTCATCCGGAAACTTCATGACCGTCGATGACATTCATGACGTGATAAAGCGCACCGGGCCGGTTGACGTTATCGTAAACGATGCTTGCCTCATGGGCTCTTGGGAAGTCGTGAGCGAATTTCAAGACGTAGCCAAGGCATACGTAGGATCACAGGTCCTCATGCCTGGACGTGGACTGCGCTATGACTTGACGATGCAGGGCCTCGTTGACAACCCTAACATGACCGCTCAAGAACTCGCGGTCAAGGTGGTGGAGGACTTCGCAGCCGATAGCTCCGCGTTGGGCGTTAAAGACGAGCATATTGCCGCCTACGACTTGACCAAGATGCCGGCCCTGGACACCGCCGTGGACAGTTGGTCGAACCGCATTGTGTCTGACCCAGATGGGAACGGTCTGAACGGACTGTACGATAGCAATGTCTGGCGGAGCATGCTGGATATTAAGGCGTTCTGTCCGTCCGTTCTACGGCACGAGGCAAGTTCTGGAGGAAACAGTTGGCCCGACAGTCGCGACCTCAAGCAGGTTGCTGACTTCTTGATCGCCAGCGTCAATATTCCGTACCGAAACACGGGAATTGAAATTCGTGACGCCCTCAAAGCGGTGGTTCTCAAGAACTACGCAGGCAGCGCGATACCGGGTCGCAACGGGATGTCTCTCTGGTATCCGGACCGAGCCGAGTTTGATCATTTCATCTATGACTTCGAAGGGTTGGAGGTCTCTCGGCGCACAAAGTACGGAGAGATGTTGGTGGAGATTTACCGTCACCTTTATGCGGTGAGGGTTTCAACTGAAGCGGACTTCTGCATGTTCGACCCGGACAATCTTCCTGGAAGCTCGGTTCCACGATGGTCATTTGACCGTGGATATCACGTGATTGAAGATATAGACTCGCTTTCAGGGCGACGAGACTATCTCATAACAGAAAAGGCACAGGACAAAACCCACTACCTGACGGTATTCAGCCAGATTTCTGACACGGCCGGATCAGTCGGGGCGTCCGAGATAGAGATCTTTGACTATGCTGGAACTTCGGTAAAGAAGGTGACCGTCCCTGGTTGGTCGTATCCGCGCAACGCAGGAGCTGGCCGTTGTAAGGTGAGCATCAATCCAATTCAGGAAAAGATCGAGGATCAGAATTTGGAGTTCGGTTACGGCTTGTAATAAAAAAGCCCGGTCTGCATCGTGCAGACCGGGCTTTCTTGCGTGTCTTACTTCTTAGCCGAGAGAGCCTTGAGGATCGTTGGTGGAACGAGGACGGTGTCGATGACGTGGATGACGCCGTTGGTTGCCATGATGTCGGCAGCGCTAACCTTCGACTTGTTGAAGGTGACGGTCTTGCCCTTGATCATGACGGTTACTTCTTCGCCCTGGACGGTCTTCGCCTTGAGGCCGTTCTTGAGGTCGGTCGAGAGGACCTTGCCAGCAATAACGTGATAGGTGAGGATGCTGGTCAGAAGCTTCTTGTCGCCGACGATCTTAGCGACGAGAGCCTTTGGCAGCTTAGCGAAAGCGGCATCGGATGGTGCGAGAACCGTGAATGGTCCGGTGCCCTTAAGGGTATCGACGAGGCCAGCTTTCTGGACGAGGCTCACGAGGGTCTTGAAACTACCTGCGGCAACGGCGGTGTCGACGATATCCTTTTCGGCCTTTGCAAAGGCGAAGGACCCAAGGGCGAGAGGAGCAACGAGGGTCAAAGCGATTTTCTTGAGTTTCATTTTCATTCCGGAGTCATTGACTCCACCACACCCTACGCATTTCGTGATGAAAAGTGCGTCAAAACATCATAAATGAATGATGGGAAATGAAATTTCTGTCCGTGGCGGCAGTCAATCCGGGAAAGTTGAACGTGAGCTTGAAAATTTAACAGAGCGTGAAGGTAACATTTGAAGGTCTCGGTTTCTGCCTTTTTGGCAGGGCCAAGATCGTTTGCCCGGAGGGAACTAGCGATAGGTCTTGGAAGTGAATTGCCACCGACCCCCTGAACCCCGCCGTGCGAATGCGCGACGGGGTTTTTGGTTGCCCGCTTGGCCGCCTGCCCGTTTCGAAAAGCGAGAAAAATAAAGCAGAGAAAAGCATGCCAACCGTTAATCAATTGGTTCGAAAGGGACGTTCGGTCCCGAAAGTGAAGTCAAAGTCACCGGCTTTGAAGAGTAACCCCTTCAAGCGCGGTGTTTGCACCGTCGTGCGAACGATGACCCCGAAGAAGCCAAACTCGGCTCTTCGAAAGACCGCACGTGTGCGATTGACGAATGGCATCGAAGTAACTGCCTACATTCCGGGCGAAGGCCACAACCTTCAGGAGCACTCAGTTGTGCTTGTTCGAGGAGGCCGAGTTAAGGACCTTCCCGGCGTCCGCTACCACATCGTTCGAGGAACCCAGCAGACCGCCGGTACCTCCAAGCGAATGCAGGGACGAAGCAAGTACGGAACCAAGCGACCGAAGGCTGGCGCACCGGCAGCAGCAGGGAAGAAGAAGTAATGCCACGTAAAGGACCAGCAACAAAGCGACCCGCGATTCCAGATCCGATTTACGGATCGGAAATGGTAACGCGATTCATCAACCGAATGATGATGGACGGCAAGAAGACCGTCGCAGAAAAGATCTTCTACGCCGCCATGGCGAACTGCGAAGCTAAGGCCGGCGTGCCAGCTCTCGAAGTGTTCGACAAGGCCATCCACAACTCGATGCCGACGGTTGAAGTTCGACCACGACGAGTTGGTGGACAGACCTACCAGGTTCCAATGGAAGTCCGACCAGACCGACGACGAACCCTGGCCCTCCGATGGATGGTTGCCGCTGCGCGAAAGCGATCGGGCAAGACCATGGTGGACAAGCTCTCCTCCGAGTTCCTCGATGCCTACAACGGTACGGGTAGCACGATCAAGAAGCGAGAAGACACCCACCGAATGGCCGACGCTAACAAGGCGTTCGCTCACTACCGGTTCTGATCTTTTTGATCCAACCAGCAGAAAGCCCCGAACGATTAACGTTCGGGGCTTTTTTGTGTCTGGGCTTCTTGCCCTCGCGGAAGTACTGAGACCAGTTGCACACTAAAACAAAAGTGCCCCGAATGCGATCGCCTCGGGACACTTGGTGATGGAGCCCGTCAGCAGGCTACAAACGACTTATGGGTTAACCGTAATGACCACGCTGCGGGAGTTGCCGCCATTTGACAGGGTTACGGTCACATTCGTTGGAACGAGGACAGAGCCAGGGAACGCCTTCACGCTCTTTCGGTCAGTGGAAGCAGGCACAACGAAGGTGCTGCTGGCAAACGAGATTGCACTTGGGTTGTCCGAGGTAACCGTGATCGTCTTGCCAACTCCGCCAACGACTGCGTTCATGAGCGCTTCGATGAAGATGCTCGAACCCTGGTTAAGGACGGTGCTGCTCGCTCGAGCCTCGATGATGTCCGTCGAGAAGGCAACTCGGCCGAGGAAGAAGTCAGACGAACCTCCGCGAACACCATAGGTGTTCGTCGTGATCGGGCTAAAGCTGGCGGTTGTTCCGATCGTGTTTCCAAGTACGAGCGCGTCGTCATAAGCTCCAACCTGAACGACCTTCACTCCGTCGCCGGCTTCGGAGCCTGGTCGTGAAAGGAGGTACGTGCTCGAAACGAGGCTGGTCAAGCTGCCGCTAAGGCGAGCAAGGTATGCAGACCGCGTCCCAGGAGCGGCATAAGAGCCCGTGGTGACCGGAAGGCCACTGACGGCGGAACCCGTGAGAATCACGTGTCCATTTGGAGAGATTGCAACGCCGTTAACGTCATCGGCGCCAGCCGTACCGAAGAAGGAAGTGGCGATACCGGCGTTTAGGGTTGAGTTGGCTCGGAAGACAAATCCAGAAGTTCCGCCCGGGTTCGCGGTTTGGTAGGCACCCGACGTTCCTGCCAACGTTCCACCACCAGAAGTACCGATGACGGCAAGAATTCCGTTTGGCGAAATCGCGATTCCTCGTGGCTGCTCGCTTCCCGAACCACCGATGAACGTGGCGTGAGTCACGATGCCGTTCCGGCTTGTGCTTCCTGTCCGGGTGTCAATCGTGATTCGGTAAATCAAGAGGTCGTTCGAGTAGTCGAATATATCCTGCTTGCCTAAGGCAGCATTGCCGCCACGCTGCTGGTTAGTGTAGTAACCGTTCGGGGTAACGACGACTGAAGGCGATGTGCTGATGGTTTGCGCACCGGGATAGCTGTCGGGAGCGCTAGCACTAACAGCAACGAACACGCCATCGCCCTCTACGGTGGGGGTCATGAAGCCCGTTTCTGCTTCGTAACCGGTGCCGCCGTAGTAGCCACCGGTGATCATTGTTTCTAGAGCAGCGTCCAGCGCGAGAAGATAGAGGTCGCCACTACCTTTGTGCGTACTGTTCGCATTATTTTGCGTCTTAGTCGCGGCACCCGCCGCTGCACATTGCATGGCGATGGTGATTCGGCCGTTGTTGGTTGCGACCATGTCAAGCAACCGATCGAAGTCAGGGCCGCCTGCGTAAGTACTGCTCCGTAGCGTGGTGAGAGCAGAATTGAAACGGCCGATCCATACGTCGGTGTTCTGCCGAGTTGCTTTGTGCGGGGCGCCGGGAGCGCCAGCATCGTTGACGATAGGACCGTTGTTCGATACTGCAGTCGCAAGGTACACGCTGCCGCCGGAGTAGACCACGCGGACTGAATCTTCGTTACCGTAAGTGGTTAATCGCGCGACGCGGCGTACGGCGTTTGTTCCGAGGCTGGTTTCAATTGCGGCAACGAAGGCCTCGGTGCCGGACTGCTCTGTGCTGATGTATCCACCGGTGGTGAGTGGGAATGAAACAAGGGAAGAGTTCGTTGTTCCACCAACAAACACGACGTTGTCGTCGGCTTTAGCAATGGACGATCCGAGGTCTGCGCCGGAACCGCCGCCAATGAAGGCTGCCTTAACGACCTGAGGGTCAATCACGAGCGGTTTAGATTTGTCGTACTGACCGACCTTGAAGCCGAACTTGGTGCCCGCTTGTGGCGCGAAGTTGATCGCAACCGGAGTCTGCTTGCCATTAATTGTCTGGTAGGCAAAGAGCCCCCGCTGGCGTACGGTGCCGAGGGAAGTGCCGATCAAGAGCTCGCCTTTCGCGTCCACTCCAATATTTGTTGCTCCCTTAACGTTGAACACGGCTTTCGTGACGTCCGCGTTCGGACTCACGATGAGGTCGTAGCGTAGAACGCCGGCTGCATCGCGGTAGTGGCGTAATGAGAAGCCGTTTCGAACGTTCGCGACGGTGGCGCTCTCAAACGAGCGAACGTCGGTCGCTCGGGTTCCGTCGGGTCCAAAGTATGAAGTTAGGTGCGTAGCGGCGCTGCTGCCAATACCTTTCGCCGTTCCAGTCGCGCCCTCAAGTTCAAACTTGAGAACATGCCCAACTCGCTTGTGGCCGTTGGTCTGGTGAACATCTAAAACAATTCCTCGATCAGTAGCCCAGTACGCCGTGCCCGGTTCTTCGATAGCGAACTTGACATTCTGCGGCCACTGTCCCTTATTCTCGATAAATAGACTGGGAATTGATGCGCTCGGTTCTTGAGGAACATTTGCAATGGATAAGAGAAAAGGTACTAGAAGCATCCTCTATATATATAGGGTTTCAGATTGTATTATTCTTCTTCTATTAGGGCCACTTGCATTACACAAAAACGTGACCTGAATACATGAAATCTAAAGCACCCTCGTTCGGCGCAGCCTCATCGATGAGAGACCCGTGGACGTCGATGGGCAGGATTGCCTATCCTCACTCGCGCAATCGAGTGCTGCGGATTCTGCGGTGATGGGCGGGAAGAAAGACTGGATGGCGAGAAAATGCGGACGAGATGCAGGGCAGGTCCCAAGCGCGGGGCTCGATTTCTTGCGTTTCCGGCCTCTCAACGTTCATACTCTTAGGTTGGACCCGAGTGCAATGTCGACTGACAGAGCGGATCGGTGTTCAAAAATAAACGAGAAGATATTCCCATGCCCCGTAGTCACGCTCTAAACTTCGTTCGGAACATCGGTATTGCTGCGCACATTGACGCCGGCAAGACAACCACCACCGAGCGCATCCTCTATTACACCGGTAAGAGTCACAAGATCGGAGAGGTTCACGACGGAGCAGCGACGATGGACTGGATGGAACAGGAGCAGGAGCGAGGAATTACGATCACCTCGGCCGCTACATCGTGCTTCTGGCGCGTCAGCCGATTTGACGATACCGACGGTAAGAACACGTCGGATCAGTACAAGATCAACATCATCGACACCCCTGGCCACGTTGACTTCACGGTTGAAGTTGAGCGTTCGCTTCGAGTGCTCGACGGTGCCGTCTGCGTTCTCTGTGCGGTCGGTGGCGTTCAGCCCCAGACCGAAACGGTCTGGCGCCAGATGAACAAGTACATGGTTCCGCGAATCATTTACGTCAACAAGATGGACCGAATCGGAGCCGACTTCTACTCGGTTCTTGAGCGAGCCAAGGATCGGCTCGGCGCCAACGCGGCTCCGATCCAGATTCCGATCGGTCAGGAAAGCGAGTACCTCGGCTACGTTGACCTCATCACCATGACCGCCGCCGTTTACGACACGGACGACGACAAGGGTAAGAGCTTCCGCCGAGCCGAAATTCCGGAGAACATGCGAGAAATCTCGGCTTCCTACCGGGAGAAGATGCTTGAGGCGATCGCAGACTATGACGAAGAGATCATGGTTCGATTCCTTGATGGCGAAGAGATCAGCGAACAGGACATCCGCGTAGCGCTCCGAAAGGGATGCTTGGCAAACAAGATCGTTCCGATGATCAGTGGCTCCTCGTTCAAGAACAAGGGAGTCCAGGCGATGATCGACTCGGTCATCGACTACCTGCCATCGCCGCTCGACGTCGGTGAAGTGAAGGGCGTTGACCCAGACACGGAAGAAGAACTGACCCGCGCACCAGACGATAAGGCTCCGTTCAGCGCACTTGCGTTCAAGATTCAGAGCGACAAGTTCGTTGGCCGATTGACTTACCTCCGCGTTTACAGCGGAACCCTGAAGAAGGGATCTTCGGTCAGCGTCACGTTCCGAGACCCAGTTTCAAACGACTTCCGAACTCGAACCGAGCGAATCGGCCGAATTCTGGAAATGCACTCGAACCAGCGACAGGATATCGACGAAGTATTCGCCGGTGACATCGTGGGCGTTATCGGTCTTGCTGACGTTAACACCGGTCACACGGTTTGCGACGAAGATCACCAGATCGCGCTTGAAAGCATCAAATTCCCAGAACCAGTTATCCAGATCGCGATCGAGCCGAAGTCTCGATCCGACCAGGAAAAGCTTGGTACGGCGCTTGTTCGACTTGCGCAGGAAGACCCAACCTTCCGAGTGTTCACTGACCCCGAAAGCGGCCAGACGATCATCTCCGGAATGGGTGAGCTTCACCTTGAAATCATCGTTGACCGACTGAACCGAGAGTTCGGCGTTCAGGCGAACCAAGGAAAGCCACAGGTTGCTTACCGAGAAACGGTCCGCGGCAAGGCGAAGGCAGAAGGCCGATTCGTTCGACAGACGGGTGGTTCCGGTCAGTACGGTGTGTGTACGATCGAAATGGAGCCACTGGAAGTTGGACAGGGCTTCGTCTTCGAGAACAAGGTCGTTGGTGGTGCGATTCCGAAGGAATACATCCCAGCTTGCGAAAAGGGAATTCGAGAAGGTCTGATCTCGGGCGTTCTCGCCGGATATCCGGTCGTAGACGTTAAGGTCTCGCTGACAGACGGTTCTTACCACGACGTTGACTCGAACGAAAACGCCTTTAAGCAGGCAGGTCTCTTGGCGTTCAAGGAAGCCATGAAGAAGGCAAACCCGGTTCTCAAGGAACCGATCATGCACGTCGAAGTCACGACGCCGAACGACTACGTTGGAGATGTTGTTGGAGACATCAGCAGCCGACGCGGTCAGTTGCAGGGTCAGGACTCAGCTCCGGGCGGAGTCGTAGTCATCAACGCCCACGTTCCACTTTCCGAAATGTTCGGCTACGTTACGACGCTTCGATCGCTCACCCAGGGTCGAGCCGCTCCAAACGTGACGCCAAGCCACTACGAAGAAGTGCCAAACAACATCGCCGCGGAAATCACGGCGAAGAGCTCGCGCTAAGACGAGTCGCGGCGAAAAGCTCCTGCCAGAAGTGGCAGGAGCTTTTTTTGTGCCTGATGAGTGGTGATGGTCTGAGGTTTTTAGGACCTTATGCGGGAAACTTGCTCTATGGAGGCATCCTCTAACAAGCATGCCGATGATCATAAATCGTCCACCAAATGAATCCCCTAAACCACCGCATCAGGTTCCGACCCAGCCTGCGGTGGCAATGGGTGACACGGTGTTTGCTACAGTGATTGGTCTCATGGCCGGTCTTTTGGCTTTAGGTTCTTTTGGGGCTGCATTTTGGATTTTGAGTCCAGCCGTAACGCAGAACGCGGGCATGGGGGCGCTCATGATTCCGATCATTTCTGGGCTACTAATGATCGTCTTCATCGTCGGGCTTTTCTGCGCAATCAAGCTAACGCCACTAAATGCTGCGCGGAGAGAGTTCTGGTTTCACCTTGGCTAGCGTGGCGTGTTTCGGGCTAGTGGCATCTCCTTTAGGAGCTTATGCTTTAACTAGTTACATTGCTATGGCATTGGCGATCGTCGTACTTGTCCTTGGCTTTTTGGGCCTATACCGTGGGATTCATGGACGATGGTGATCGGAACACTCGTTTTCGCTGGGTTTCCAAGGTGAATTGAATGGCGCTGAAAATTTCAAAGCACGATCCTTCTCAACCGCCGCCAGTCATCGGGCCGAAATCATCGATGGTTGGTTTCGCCGGACTCTTTGTACCGGTGAGCTTAGCAACCATCGTGCTCAGCCTCTTTGCCCTTGGGCATCCGATACGGAGATACATCAGATTGATGGATCCAAGTGATGGTGACATCGCTGCTAAACAGATGGTTGCGGGTTTCGGCGTGCCGTTCATCGCTATTCTCGTGATCGTCTTAATCAGGCCTCTCATCAAAGGGAAGCGATTCGCTTACTCCGTTGCCGGGGCCTGTCTGGTTGCCTCACCGCTCTACGTTTACTGCTGTTCTTCCAACACGACGGTGCCAAGTTGGACATTCTTCTGCGTTGGAACGGTGAATATCGCGCTCGGGTTGGTGGCGTTCATTCTGAGGCCGCGAGCGACCTAGATTGGCACCAGAGCTCGCCGGTGAACGATTGAAAGCTACCAATCGCCGATTCCTTTGAAAGATGAGGACAGAATCGGTTGCAGTCAGAAGATTCGAAGGGTAAACTGCACGATTGTCTAGACCCCTCCTGTGGGAAGGTAGAGACCGAAGTTGGGCGACGGGTCGCCCCCCTCCATCCCACATTGGGACAACAAAGAATTAAGACATGGCACGAGCAAAATTCGAAAGAACCAAACCTCACGTCAACATTGGCACCATTGGCCACGTTGACCACGGTAAGACGACCCTAACCGCAGCGATCACGGGAGTCCTTCAAACGAAGGGACTCGCCCAGGCCCGAAAGTACGATGAAATCGACTCGGCGCCAGAAGAAAAGGCCCGTGGAATCACGATCAACATTTCGCACCAGGAATACGAGACGGACACGCGACACTACGCGCACGTCGACTGTCCTGGACACGCTGACTTTATCAAGAACATGATCACCGGTGCTGCCCAGATGGACGGCGCTATTTTGGTCGTGGCTGGTACGGACGGCCCAATGCAGCAGACCCGAGAGCACATCCTTTTGGCTCGACAGGTCGGTGTTCCGCACATCGTTGTCTTCATCAACAAGATTGATGCCGTCGACGACGAAGAACTGCTGGATCTCGTCGAAATGGAAGTTCGAGAACTCCTGAGCAAGTACGGCTTTGACGGCGACAACACGCCAGTCATCCGCGGCTCGGCTCGAAAGGCCCTCGACCAGGTTGAAGCCGGAACGGTTACCTACGACGACAAGTACGTTAAGGCGATCACCGACCTCATGGATGCAGTCGATGCCTACATCCCAACCCCAGAGCGAGACAAGGACAAGCCATTCTTGATGGCCGTCGAAGACGTCTTCACGATCACCGGACGAGGCACCGTTGCTACGGGCCGAGTTGAGCGCGGTCAGCTGAAGTCGATGGAAGAAGTTGAGATCGTTGGTCTATCCGAAGCTCCACGAAAGACGATCTGCACCGGAGTTGAAATGTTCCGAAAGACCCTCGACTACTGTGAAGCTGGCGACAACGTCGGACTCCTGCTCCGAGGCGTTGACCGAACGATGATCGAGCGCGGCATGGTTATCGCCAAGGTCGGCACGATCAAGCCTCACCGAAAGTTCAAGGCAGAGGTTTACGTTCTGTCGAAGGAAGAAGGCGGCCGACACACCCCGTTCGTTAAGGGTTACCGACCACAGTTCTTCTTCCGAACCACGGACGTTACTGGAACCATCGAAGAAATTCAGGGCCAGGGCGGAGTTGTTGCGGAAATGTGCATGCCTGGTGACAACGTCACCATGAGCATCGAACTGATCGAAGGCAAGCCAGTTGCCGTCGAGCAGGGATCGAAGTTCTCGATTCGTGAAGGTGGCCGAACCGTCGGCGCCGGCGCGATCACCGAGATCATCGAATAAGATCACGGCTCCTGCCGTGTTCTGAAATGCGGGCCTCTCAGAAATGAGAGGCCCGCATTTCTTTGTCCTTTGGCATACCGCGAAATTTTCAACCGATCTGATCGTCTTTAGGGTGGTTAGCCAAAGTAGCTTTTGTTGTATGACATCTGGTAGTCGCGTTGACGTAGGAAGCTTTATGAGCCAAAAATCGGTACTTCCGGAAATTCTAGAAGCAAATGCCCAGTACGTCGACACTTTCGGAGACAAGGGTTCGCTCGCGCTACCACCTGCCCGCGGCTTCGCCATCCTCACCTGCATGGATGCGCGATTGGACCCAGCGAAGTACGCCGGTCTCGCCGAAGGTGATGCCCATGTCATCCGAAACGCCGGCGGACGAACAAGCGATGACGCGATTCGATCTCTTGTGATTTCCTACAAGTTGCTCGGAACAAAAGAGTTTTTCGTCATTCACCACACAAACTGTGGAATGGAGTTCTTCACCAGCGAGCTCATGGCCGACTTGCTGTCGAGCAGCCTTGAGACGGCCGCACTTACGGAGGAAGGGTTCAAAGATGTTGGAACGGGTCCAGGATCGAGCGAGGGCGCATATATCAACTTCCTGACGATCAAGAATCAAGAGGACAGCGTTCGAGATGACGTGGCGCGCATTGCGAACCACCCGCTCGTGCCGAAGTCAATCCCGATCCGAGGGTTCATTTACGACGTAGCCACCGGAAAGTTGAACCCGGTCGACGGTGCCGTTAGGGAATAACCGTTACCTTCAGCTTCAGGCTCCGGCCGGCATACGAAATGTAAACCCAGCCGGAGCCTGTCGTTCCAGATGCAGGAGCGGTGACGCGGAAGTACGTCTCCGTTCCGGCAGGGTTGAACTCGGCAATGGCAGGGGTGGTGAAAATCGGTCCTCCGGTATTCGTGATCGTCGCCTGCCGCTCTTGCCTTGGAGCGCCGATTCGAAGGTCTAAATACACCTTGACATTCGTGCCGCGCTTCACCGTGATAGACGAATTACGAAGGGGCTGGAGGTTGTAGCTCACGTTCAGCCTCGTCTCGTCGCCCGTCTTTGAGAGAAAGAACGCGTTGTTCCACTGGTCCAGGTAGCCGAGAGACGTTCCAGGAACTTGGTATTCATTGAAAACTCCGGAAGCGCTTAAGACGAACAACTTGCTCGGATAGTCATCTGGGGCGTACAACGAAATCTGGCCGGCACTGTCGACTTTGTACGTGCAGCTCCCACTCATGAAAATCGGCACGTGAGCAATGCGTGTGATTACGCCAGTCGGAGAGATAAACAGGAACTGGTATCTGCTGCTAACGATTTTCCGGACTACCAAGCCAACAACATCCACGTGATCGAGGTCGGTGATGAAGCCGGTTTGGTCTTCAATCTTCCATTGGAGTGTGCCGTCGGGCGAAAACTTCGAGATGCCGTCGTATCCAGCGACATAGATGTCATGCGGTTGAGACTTGGCTGCCGATGACGTTGGGACCAGGCAAACGTCAATCGGAATTCTCATCGGGATGGCAAGATTGGAGATCTCGCTCAGGCCGTAGTTGTACTGTCGAACGTAGACCATGCCAGGAGAAAGCTGTCCTGAGACCGCGGTGACTCCAGTGGCCGCCGCATCCGAGGCGCAAACGGTGAGCAAACGCTCTTGCCCCTCATACACAAAGCGATCGTTGTTGAAGAGAGACCGCGTAGGGAAGGTGTTTGAGGCATCAGTCACCGCAACAAACGAATTGGATGAACTGGACGCTGGAATACTGGTTGACCCGCGAGTTGTGACCCGGACTTGGCTACTCACGGCCGTTGCCTCGATCCGACTAAAGAGGTCCAGTTCCCCAATACTGTCAAGGAACTTCGCTGGTCCGCTTTGCGGCACATGCGCCAGCACGGAAAAAGGCCTCTGGTAACCCGAAACCGTTTTGACACGCGGAAATACCAATGTTGCACCGCCGGTAAAGTCGAGTGCCCCGAACCTTGCAGATGTACCGACCACTCCTAGCTCCTCGAAAGTGTCGTCTCGGTAGTTCGTAAGAGAGTAGGAGTAGCGCTGATAAACGGTTCGCGGTGTCCCGGATCGGGTGTAGCGCAAAACGTGAGCGTATCGTCCTCTTGCGTCGAGTTGGACAACGTCATTTGGATTGGACGTCACGACGATCGACTTGTCGCTCACAAGGAACTGGGCTTCGGCGCTGGCGCAGAGAGCAAGAATGGCGAGCGGTGCAAAGCGGCGGATGATATTCCTCATGTCTATTTTGCCTGCTCCCTTATTCGACGGAATGGAAAAAAGAGAAAGTCACGTGGCAATTTAGGTTCCACGCCGCGAACAACCCCTTCGTCCCGAGGTCGGTCCCGATTCGAGGCTCCATCTGCGATGTCCGAACCGGGAAGCTAAACTCGGTTGACGGTGCGGTTAGCGAATCACGTTCACGCGAAGTTTCAGGCTTCGGCCCGCGTATGAGATGTAGACCCAGCCGGAGCCGGTCGTTCCCGTTGCAGGAGCAGTCACGCGGAAGTACGTTTCGGTCGCGGCGGGATTGAACTCGGCGACGGCAGGCGTGGTAAAGCTGCTGCCACCCGTATTCGTGATGGTCGCCTGACGCTCTTGTCTTGGAGCGCCGGTTCGAAGGTCCAGAAATACCTTTACGTTCGAACCTTTCTTTACGGTGATCTCGGAAGCCCGGAGCGGTTGGAGGTTATAGCTCACATTCAAGCGCGTTTCATCGCCGGACTTTGAAAGGAAAAAGGCGTTGTTCCACTGGTCGAGGTAGCCCAGACTGGTGCCTGGCACAACGTAACGTTTGAGAACGCCCGCCGTGTTTATCACCATCAGTTCCCGGGGAAAATTCACGGGATCGTAAATCGAAATTTGTCCTGCGCTGTCAACTTTGTACTTAAAGCTGGAATGCAGTGCGATTGGAACAGTGACGGTGCGGGTGACGTTTCCGGTGGGCGAAATGAACAAAAACTCCACCGTCTGGCCAGTGACCCGCTTGGCAACGAGACCAACAACGTCAACGTGATCCACTTCGGTATAGATCGAGTTTGGCGTTTCGATCTTCCATTGCAGGACTCCGGTGGGAGAAAACTTAGCCAAAGCTCCGGTCGCGGCCACGTACATGTCATGGGGACGAGACTTACCATCGGCAGACGTTGGAAGTACACATAGGTCCTGGGGATAGTTGATCGGCAGGGCGATGTTCAAGAGCTCGCTGAGCCCGTAGCTAAATTGACGAACAAAGGTAAGTCCGGGCCCAGTCAAGTGTCCGGCAATCGCACTCACGCCGGTATGAGCTGCATCAGACGCCGTGACATATAGCCAGCGCTCCTCGCCATCAAAAAGGAAGTATTCCGTGGATTGGATAAAGCGCGTTGGGATGGAGTTCGAGGCATCGACAACGCCACAGAAACTCGTGTTTGACTCTTGAGCAAGGTCTCGAGTGACACCATATGTCCCAATGCGCACTTGGCTGCTGACCGCGGTCGGTTCGATTCTAGCAAAGTTATCCAGCACGCCAACGCCGTCCAAAAACTTCGATGGACCGCTTTGGGGCACGTGCGCCAAGACAGAATAGTGAAGCTGCGACCCGAAGTCAGAGATGAAGCGGGGGAAAACGAGGGTTGCTCCTCCCGTGGAATCGATGGCCCCAATTTTCGCGTACAGATTGACTGAACTCAATTCGCTGAAAGACTCGTCCCGGTACTTCGTCAGCGAATAGGAATACCGCTGATAGATGCTTTGGCGCGTGCCGGTGGGCACGTAGCGTAGAACGTGGGCGAATCGACCACCTGCATCCAAGCTGACTTGATCGGTAGCTTGAGTACTCACGACGAGGGACCTGTCGCTAACAAGGGGCGTCTGAGCTGCGACCGTCGTGGCGAGAGCAAGCAACATAAGATGTGTTGAAACGCGCATTAACCTCGTCATCCTAATCACTTTGGTTTACACGTAAGTTTGACGCTTCGGCCCGACCGGTGGGTCAGAATCATGCCGTTGTTTTTGCCGAATTTTTGAGTCCTTGTGGAAGCCGAACCACCCGTTTTCCGCAAATCTGGTTTAATAGACGGGCTGAGAGGTTGGGTAGCGCGTGCCGTGCTACCGTTATTCGCAGCAAATCAGATACATCAAGGCAACATGAAAGTACGAATTCGACTTCGAGCATTTGACCACCGCGTCATCGAGCAATCCGCAGAAAAGATCGTTGACACCGCCAAGCGCACCGGCGCGGGCGTGAAGGGACCGGTTCCACTTCCAACCCACATCCGACGATTCTGCGTTATCCGCGGACCGCACATTGACAAGGAGTCGATGGAGCACTTCGAGCTGCGAACCCACAACCGCTTGATCGACATCATCGAGCCAACCAACAAGACCATTGACGCACTGATGCGACTCGACCTGCCTAGCGGCGTCGATATCGAAATCAAGAGCGCCTAAACCTCAATTTGAAAAGCGGCCCCGTGCGGATTGCACGGGGCCGCTTTTGTGTTTCAGGGCTTACGCAAGCTGACACGGTTCAAAAACCGAGCAATTGAGTTGAACGGAAAGGTATAACCTTTTGTTGCGCCTCACCGAGAGGTTAGGTTGCGCATGCTTCAGAGCGACGATTGTCGGGCGCCCCGTTTAATGGGCAACGCCACTATTCCTGACGGAACAAATCGACTGATCGTTGCGGCGAAGCGAAGGAGATTCGATGCTACCAGGCATTTTAGGGCGAAAAGTGGGCATGACTCACCTCTTCTCCGAGGACGGAAAAATGATTCCGGTCACGGTTTTAGAGGCTGGTCCTGTCTTCGTTACCCAAATCAAAACAGAAGAGAAAGACGGATATTCGGCAGTTCAAGTTGGCTATGAAGAGATGAGCGATAAAAACCTCACCTTCCCAAAGCACGGTCACTTGAAGAAAGCCGGTTTAACAAAGAACCTTCGAACCCTGCGCGAGTTTCGACTTAGCGGCAAATCGCCGTTCGAACTCGGACAGGAAATCAAGGCAGACATTTTCGCCGACGGCGAAGTGATCACGGTCACCTCCACCAGCAAAGGTAAAGGTTTCCAGGGTGGCGTCAAGCGCTATCACTTCAAAGGTCAGCACATGACTCACGGTTACATGACTCACCGTCGACCGCTCTCGAGCGGTGCAACTGGTCCTCAGCGCGTCTTCAAGGGCGTTCGAAAGCCAGGTCGAATGGGTACCGATACCGTTACTCAGAAGGGACTCAAGGTTGTGAAGGTCGATGCCGAGCGAAACCTCATCATGGTTAGCGGAAGCGTCGCCGGACCGAACGGAGCCCTCGTCACCATCAACAAGGTGGGCAACTAATGGCAGAACTGATTGTTAAAAGCCGCGATGGAAAAGAAGTAGGCAAGCGAACTCTCTCGCCAAACTTCGATACCGTCCGCGTCAGCATGACTTCGCTTCACCGCGTGGTCGTTGCCGAAGAAGCCAACAAGCGACAAGGCACCCAGAAGACCAAGACCCGAAGTGAAGTTCGTGGTGGTGGTCGAAAGCCGTACAAGCAGAAGAAGACCGGTAACGCCCGACAGGGAACCATCCGAGCTCCTCACTATGCCCACGGTGGTATGGCCCTCGCGCTCACGCCTCGAGACTACGAAAAGAAGGTCAACAAGAAGGAGCGACGAGCTTCTATCCTTGGCGTTCTTGGCGCTCAGGCAGAAGTTGGCAACGTGACCATTATCGATTCGCTGGTGTTCGATGTTCCTCGAACCAAGGATGCAACCGCATTCCTTAAGAACCTTGGTCTCGAAGGCGCACGCCGAATCCTCATCATCCTTCCGCAGTACGACGAAGCAACCTACAAGAGCTTCCGAAACTTGCAGAACGTTGAGGTTCGAACCGCACCAACCGTCGATCAGAGCGCAAAGAGCCAAGCGTTCTCCGCTCGTGATCTCATGGTCGCAAAGAACATCATCATCGTACAGGCAGCTCTCGATCGAATCGAGGAGGTTTGGGCTAAGTGAAAAATCCTTACGAAATCATCGTTCAGCCACACATCACCGAGAAGTCGGTGGAGTTGAGCTACGGCGACCCGAAGATCCGAGACGAAGCGGAACTGGTTCGCAAATACACCTTCATTGTTCAGCACACCGCGAACAAGATCGAAATCAAGAAAGCGATTGAAGCCATCTACAACGATGGTCGCCAGAAGGATGACTCGATCGTGGTAACGAGCGTTCGAACCATGACCGTTCTCGGTAAGAAGCGCCGCCGCTCCCAAAAGAGTGCCGGCTACGAGCCAGACCGAAAGAAGGCAATCGTTACTTTGAAGAAGGGGCAGTTGCTGGAGGACTACGGAGTCTAAGATGCCGACCAAACAGTACAAACCAACATCGCCTGGCCGACGCCATATGATCGGCGCGGATTACTCCGAGGTTACAAAATCGAAGCCAGAGAAAAGCTTAACGAAAGCTAAGCCAAAGTCTGGTGGACGTAACCACTTCGGACGAATCACGTCGTTCAACCGTGGCGGCGGTAACAAGCAGCGATACCGAATCATCGACTTCAAGCGAACGAAGGACGAAGTGAAGGCGAAGGTCGCCGCGATCGAATACGATCCGAACCGAACCTGCCGAATTGCACTTCTTCACTACCTTGATGGAGAAAAGCGATACATCCTTGCTCCAAAGGGCCTGGAAGTTGGCACTTTGGTGGAAAGCGGAGCACAGGCAGACATTCTGCCGGGCAACGCACTTCCGTTGAAGAACATTCCGTTGGGAACCTTGGTTCACAACGTTGAGCTTCAGCCAAACAAGGGCGGCCAGATGGTTCGATCTGCCGGAGCATCCGCACAGGTTATGGCGAAGGAAGGCATGTATGTCACTCTTCGACTGCCAAGCGGAGAAATGCGAATGGTCCACAACACTTGCCGTGCAACGGTAGGAGAAGTGGGTAACGCCGAGCACGAGAACGAAGCGCTGGGTAAAGCCGGTAAAGCTCGAGGCCTTGGCCGAAAGCCACACGTTCGTGGTGTTGTTAAGAGCCCACGAGACCACCCACACGGTGGTGGTGAAGCTAAGTCGCCGGTTGGACGAAAGAAGGGTCCAGTCGACCGATGGGGCAACAAGTCTTTGGGCGAAAAAACCCGAAGCAACAAGCGAACGGACAAGTTCATTGTTCGACGCCGCGACAAGAAGTAAAGTCGCGAAAACAAAGATGGAGACCACGATTGCTCGCGGTCTCCATCTTGTTGTTTAGGGGATGCCAATTTCCGATATTTCCGGGGAATTCTTGGCTCTCAGCGCAACCATAAACCGGCGCGGACAGTCAGGTTGCATTAGATACACAAGGTTGGGTACCATTCCTGTTTGTGCCCGACCGAGATTCGGGATTAGGCACCGATTAACTTGTCTCAGCAGTAATTTCGCCGCTGAGATTAATAACGGAGGAATATGGCAAGAAGTTTAAAAAAAGGTTACTTCGTTGACGATCACCTGCTAAACAAGGTGGTCCTGCTCAACGAAAAGGACGAAAAGCGACTCATCAAGACATGGAGTCGACGATCGACAATCATTCCCGATTTCATTGGACACACCTTTGCGGTGCACGATGGACGGAAGCACGTGCCCGTTTTTGTTACCGAAAATATGATCGGTCACAAGCTCGGTGAATTTGCGCCAACGCGAACCTATAAGGGTCACGCCGGCGGCCTCCCAGAGCGAGGAGTGAAACTCCGCTAAGAGGAGGGGAAATCATGGAAGTTCGAGCAGTTGCAAAATTTATCCGGGTACAGCCACGAAAAGTCCGGCTCGTTGCCCGCGAAGTCCGAGGAGCGCCCGCTGCGCTCGCGGCCCACAAGCTTCGATTCCACCCAAGCAAGGGTGCGAAGGCTCTGCACAAGGTTCTGGTTTCGGCCATGGCCAACGCCCAGGAGAATCACGGCATTAGCCCTGACTTGCTCCGCATTTCGAACATTGCTGTAGACGAAGGTCCGCACATGAAGCGAATGCAGGCCCGCGCAATGGGTCGAGGCAATCGAATCCTTAAGAAGACCAGCCACATCACCGTGACGGTTGAGGATTACGATGGCGAGCAGACCGTTAAGCCGCACGGCACCAAGGCCAAGCCGCGACCAACTCTCGCCGGCAAGCGTGGCAAGAAGGGATCTGCACCAGCAGCACCAGAAGCCGCCGCCCCAGTAGCCGAAGTGGTTGAGGAAGTCACCACGCCGGAAATCACCAGCGAGGAAGTCGCCGAAGTTGTGGAGTCCGTCGAAGTGACGCAAGCCGCCGCTGAAACCGAAGCCACCCCGGCACCGACCGAAGAAGGAGAGAACAAGTAATGGGTCAGAAAATCCATCCAGTCGGCCTTCGCGTCGGCGTTATTCGTGGTTTCGATTCGAACTGGTACTACGGAAAGAAAGGCTACGCAGCCGCCCTTCTGCAGGACCACCGAATCCGTGAGTTCATCAAGATGCGAACCGGTCTTGGCATCGTTAGCCGAGTTGAGATCGAGCGAGCAGCCAACCGAGTTAAGGTGAACGTATTCACTTCCCGACCTGGCGCCATCATCGGCCGAGGCGGAAAGGGAATCGACGAACTGTCCTTCATCCTGAACAAGCTAGTTCGCCAAGGCGACCCAACGAGCATGGTTCAGGTGAACGTTACGGAAGTTCGCCAGCCTGAACTCGACGCTCAGCTGGTTGCCGAAAATATCGCGGCTCAGCTTGAAAAGCGAGTCAGCCACCGACGAGCCATGCGACAGGCCATGACCCGAGTCACTCGAATGAACGGACGAGGAATCAAGGTTCTTATCTCCGGTCGATTGAACGGTTCGGAAATTGCCCGATCGGAAGGCGACAAGCTCGGAAAGATTCCACTCCACACGATTCGAGCCGATATTGATTACGGCCTTGCCGTCGCGAAGACCATCTACGGAACGGTCGGCGTTAAGGTTTGGATCTACAAGGGTGAAGTTCTTCCGGAGCGACGTATGCGAGAAATCGCAGAAGGTCCACGCGAAGAGCGACGCGAACGGCGGCCACGCCGAGACGACGGAGACCGAGAGCGACGACCGTTCTCGCGAACCCGAGACGAGAACGCGCCAGCCCAAGACCAAGGAGCAGCACCAGCTGCAAATCCTGGAGGTGAAGCCTAATGTTAATGCCAAAGCGAGTTAAAGGTAACCGACGAAAGATGCACCGAGGACGCATGTGCGGCCGGGCAAATCGCGGTAACACCATCGCCTTCGGCGATTACGCGATCGTGTCGCAGGATCCACAGTGGGTCACCAGCCGACAGATCGAAGCCGCTCGAATTGCCATGACCCGCCACATCAAGCGAGGCGGAAAAGTCTGGATTCGAATCTTCCCAGATAAGTCCTACACCAAGAAGCCACTCGAAACCCGAATGGGTAAGGGTAAGGCGCCGATCGAAGGCTGGGTAGCCGTCGTGAAGCCGGGCCGAGTCTTGTTCGAGATGTCGGGACCACCGGTTGAAGTGGCGAAAGAAGCCATGCGACTTGCGATCTTCAAGCTGCCAATGCGCTGTAAGTTCATGACCAAAGCCGACATGGCGAAGGACTTGGCAATGCGGGGCGGACAGCGGACCCTGAAGGCAGTGAAGACGGCGGAAGTCGTTGAAGCTGAACCCCTAGGACTCGAAGTGACCGACGTGAACGTAACCGAAGCCACCGCGTTCCCGACCGAAATCTTGGAAGCCGTAGAAGCTACGGAAGCCATGGAAACGGTTGAATCGACGGAAACCACGGAGACCACCGAAGAATGAAAGAAACGAAAGCACCTGATCTCCGAGAGAAGTCGGTTCCAGAGCTTGAAGAGTTGATTCGCCAAGAGCGAATCAACCTCTACAACGCTCGCCGCGACCTGGTTTTCCGTCGCGTTACCGATACGACCAGCTTGAAGGCCCGACGACATAACATCGCTCGGATGCTCACGATCATCACCGAGAAGAAGCGAGGAAATGCGAATGGCTGAAGAAACCCCACAGGTAGAAACCACTGAGGTTGCGGAAGTTACGGAAGAGCGAGGCCGACGTAAAGTCCGCCGAGGCATCGTAACCTCTAGCAAGATGGAGAAGACGGCCGTCGTCCGCGTCACCCGACGTGTGCAGCACCCGCTGTACGGCAAAGTCGTTATCCGATCCGAGAAATTTAAGGCTCACGACTTGCTGGGCTGCGACGAAGGAGACACTGTCGAGATTATGGAAACTCGTCCGCTTTCGAAAGAAAAGCGATGGCGCGTTACCCGAATCCTCGAGAAGGTCAAGTAACCCAACGGGGCCAACTTTGGCCCCAAACCATCCACGCCCACCTCGATTGTTCGAGACGGCCTCTGGAATTGGAGCAAACCGATGATTCAGCAATTTACAAGATTAAAAGTCGCCGACAACAGCGGCGCACGCGATGTCATGTGCATCCGCGTCCTCAAGGGCTCCCAGCCACGATATGGCCGAATCGGCGATGTGATCGTAGCTTCCGTTAAGGTTGCAACGCCAAACATGCCGGTTAAGAAGGGAGAAGTCATCAAGGCCGTTATCGTTCGAACCAAGCGACCGGTTCGACGCCGCGATGGCAGCACCCTACGGTTCGATGAAAACGCTTGCGTTGTCATCAACCCCGCAAACCTGGAACCACGAGGTACCCGAATCTTCGGACCAGTGGCCCGAGAACTTCGCGATAAGAACTTCATGAAGATCGTATCGCTGGCACCGGAGGTGCTGTAAACATGCCAACCAAAGCAGAATTTAAGGCAATGAAGAAGAAGCCGATCAAGCTGAAACTTCGACGCGGAGACAAGGTAGTTGTCATCGCTGGGAAGGATAAGGGAGAAACCGGTTTCATCGCGGCGATTTCGCCACGAGAACAAAAGGCGATCATCCTCAAGGAGAACGCGGAGAACCCAGAGCAGCCGCTACCTTTGAACGTTGCGATCAAGCACCGAAAGGCCAAGACGCAGCAGGAGCGATCGGCTCGAGTTAAGATTCCAATGCCAATCCACGTGAGCAACCTTATGCTCCTGGACCCTAAGACAAACGAACCAACGCGAGTTGGACGACGAGTCGAAGACGGCAAGATCCTTCGGTACGGAAAGAAGTCTGGCGAATTGATCCCAGACCAAAAGCTTCCTGGCGAAGCCTGATAACAAAATAGGGCCTGGTCAGCAATCAGGCAAAGAACAATGGCAAGAAAAGCAAAAGAAGAAACATCGACTTTGGTTGCGGGATCTCTCCCAAAGCCACGAATCCGGGCTAAGTACAAGGACGAAGTCGTGCCTAAGATGCGCGAGCAGTTCAAGTACAAGTCTGTGATGCAGGTCCCACGACTCGAAAAGATCGTGATCAACATGGGTACCGGCGCATCGGATAAGGATCCGAAGCACCTTGAGAACTCCATGCGAGACATGGCGCTGATCGCAGGTCAGAAGCCAGTTTCCACCGTGGCTAAGAAAGCCGTTTCGAACTTCAAAATTCGAGAAGGCCTAAAAGTCGGCTGCAAAGTCACCCTCCGCGGCAACAACATGTACCACTTCTTCGACCGACTGGTCACCGTGGTTCTCCCGCGAATCCGAGACTTCCAGGGCGTCTCGCCGAAGTCATTCGACGGTCGCGGCAACTACGCGATGGGTCTGAAAGAGCAGTTGGTCTTCCCAGAAATCTCCTACGACACCTTCGACCGAATCCGCGGTATGGATATCATCATCTGCACCACCGCAGGTACGGATGAAGAAGCCCGAGCCTTCCTGAAGGCCATGGGCCTTCCACTTCGCGAGAAGTGAGGAGCTAATTCATTTGAGGCGCGCCCCAGAATTGGGGCGCGCCTTTTTTGTTTGAAGAATTTCTCCTACGGTTGGGTCTAGAGTACGTGGAGCGATTCTTATGTCGATAGTTTGCCAGGCCATGCACGCCGTCTCCGGCCTCTTTGCGCGGGCGAAGCGTTCGGAGGAGGTTGTCAATGCCTTCCTGCAGAACGAGCGGCCTTGGATGTATCGACTCGCGATCAGCATCACCCAGCGGTCAGACTTGGCCGAGGACGTCGTGCAGGAGACCCTGATTCGATGCTGGCGATCGACAAAGAAGCTGACCACGGTCGATGATCTTAAGGCTTGGTGTCGTCAAGTTCTGGTCCGAAGAGCCATCACGGCCCTAAAGGCCCAGGATTCAAGTGAACTGCCAGACATTGAGGTCCCAACTCAAGCAGACCAGCAAGTGAGTGTTCGCTTAGTACTGGAGTCTCTCCCGACAGAATCACGCGCCATTCTGGCTCTATCCTACTTTGAAGGTCTGTCCTACCAAGAGATTTCCGATACGCTCGGAATTCCAGCCGGGACCGTCGCCAGCCGGCTCAACACAGCCCGAGAAAGATTCCGCGATGCTTGGGAGGCGAAATGAAAGATCCGCTAGAGCAATTCTACGAGCGGTTTCATGACGCCGAAGTGCCGGCGCGATTGGTTCAAATTGATGTTCCCATGCTCGAAAAGCGCCGAACGGTACGAGAAGTCTCCGTATGGATGACGGCCTTCGTTCTCGCTTGGGTGTGTACGAGCGCACCCACCTGGACCGACGTTTCCGTTCAACCCAGCTTCGCTTGGACGTCAGTTCTGAGCCGACAACTCGAACCGATGGCATCACTTGAGTCGGAGGCAGGAAAGTGAAGCTGTCCGAGAAGGACTGGTTGCGGTACTCGCTCATAGCCGCTTTTGCCGTGTTTCTTGCGGCGTGCCTGAATCCGAGTTCCGCTTGGATTCTTCGGCGGACAGCCGGAGTTCTGCGAGGTGAGTTTTCTTCCACGGAGCAGAACATTTCCTCGGTCCAGCTCTTAGTCCGCCGTACTCCTGGGAGCGTCATTGCAGATTCAATTCGCGAAAAGCAAGGTGGGATCAAGTCCTTGGAGCGCACGATTGACCTCATGAGAAATACCGATGATCCCGCCGCCGACGGAATCTTGGCGCGGAATGGGGCGGTGAATCTAGCTGTAATGTTCGGGAAATCCAAGCGCCCGATTCCGTTGGGATTGAGAGAACGGCTCGTGGTTGAGCTGGACACGGCATCGAAAAATGCCCCGGATAACATGCTCTTTCCACTCCTTTCCATGTTCGCTCTTGAAGGGGCCCCCGATTCAGACCGGATAGACAAGTATCGAGAGTTGGCGGCGAGTAGAAGTAGCTATACAAGCTACATTCAAGCCGAGGCTGAGCGGGACTGGCAGGGGTACTTAAACAAACATTCTTACGATGGCGAAGCCGCGAGAATTTTTGCCTACTATGGCATCGCTTTGCCCCACCTTTCGCTGCTCCGACAGGCAGCGCAACTTCAACTCAAGGGAGCATCTAGAACCGATCCGCGTCGGCTGGAGTGGTTGCAAATCGCGAACAAAATGTACTCAAATGCGGACGCGGCAATCGAGATTCTCGTAGCGGTCACGGTAATGGAGATAGCCATTACCGTCGATCCAGCACCCGCCAATACTGGGAAGGCACCAGACTCGCGGCTTCCGTACATTCGCGAGCAGGCCGGAAAGTTTAAGCAGGTGCATCCAAGTGCCGCGAAAATGATTGATAACTTGGTCACGGCCAAGGAAGCGCTTAGTAGCGGTAGGGTTACTCCGTTCAACCGATTGCCGATAGGGTTGCCGTGGACGCCAGCGGCAACAGCGGCCGCTATTGTCTTGTTCGTTCTTGCCCTCACTGGGTTGCTTCGAACCTTCGTTGAACCCTCGAAAGTGCTCGAACCGAGTTTGAACCTTGCGCCTTATGCGTTGATTGCAGGGTTTCTGCTGGTTCGTTCTGGAATGCAAGGATTCACCGAGGTTCTGCTTTGGACTAGCGTTGTGCTCCTTGCTCCCGCACTCTTGGCCACGTTGATTCCGCATCCCAGAGCAAGTGCGTACGTCGCAGTCGGAACGGGTGTTCTTTTCTTGCTCGGTGGTCCCGCTTTGGGGCAACTTGGCGAACTGTGGGTCACCAGCGGGGTGCTCCTGGCCTTGTCTTTCGTTCCGTATCTTAGGCAGTTGATTGTTCCAGCCGCCGTGGTCACCCTTTCATTTGGGCTCATCGTGACGTCGCTTGCGCTCCAGCCGAACTTCGGGCCGCTCTTAGCGGTTGGCTGGCTCGTGGTGGTCTCCTTGCCGTTGCAGCAGCTGAAAACGCGACCCCTTGCCGCGCTCATCGCTGGGGCTTCGATTCTCTTCATTGCCGGGGTAGCGGTGCAGGTGTCGGAAAACGAGACGCTTAGGGCAAACACCGACTTGTTTGCCGAGGAAGTGAAAGAGATGCGTCAAGCAATCAAACCGTCCTAGCAGGGCACAATGTTCACTGTCCGACATATCCGTCAACTCTCCATCAAGTTGTCAAAACTTGCGCTTTAGCAATCCTGACGATTCCTCTACCATCATATTTGGCAAGCGTAGAATCAACGGATCGTCAGGCAGATCATCAAATTTGACAAGAATGACTCACGGTCCAACTTCATAGTTCTATGCATGGGTCGCAAAACCGGCTTCACCCTCATCGAACTTCTCGTTGTTATCGCGATCATCGCCATCCTGGCGGCGATCCTATTCCCCGTGTTTGCGCAAGCCAAAAACGCCGCCAAGAAGACGGCGAGTTTGTCGAACGTTAAACAAATCGGGACCGCGACCGTTTTGTACGTTGGAGATTACGATGATGTGATCGTTCCGCTGCGCTGGCTCAGCTTCAATCCGGCGGAGCCGCTGGCGACCCAGTATCCGACCGCTTGTCAGGGCGGAGCGTGCTTCTTCTTCTATCCCGTGCTGTTCCAACCCTACACGAAAAACACAGACCTATTCCTTTGCCCAGCCGACAGAAACGAGGATGCAACTCAAGCCGATAGCCAAGGGCGAGGTCGACTGAATAAGCAATCGTCTTTGTATTGGTACAACACCGGCTTCTCGCCCAGCTACGGCATGAATGCCGAGTACCTCAACACCGTGAGCGTGTCGGGCTTTGGCACGAAGTCGTACGCAGGGAAGTCAGCTACCAGCTTCGAGTCGCCTTCTCAAACCGTTGTATTCGCCGAAGCGACTGCCAAGGACACTGGTTCTCCTGGTCGGCCAGGACCAACGATCGACGTCGGCTTCCACCGAATCGTGCCACCAAGCGGAGCGTCGTCCCCGTCTGCGGCGTGGGTCAACTTCACGTATCCAAACGCGGCGAGCCAAGGACAGCTGTGGGGCCGGTTCCAGCGAGATAAGGTGCTGATTAGCTGGCTCGATGGCCATGTCTCGTACCCAGCCATTCGAAGCTTAGTTGGCAGAAACGAGAGTACAGAATCCCTCGACCGAGCTTTCAACGGTCGAGGGTTCTAAACTTAGCGTCGCAAACGTTGCAGGCGACTCTGAAGCCGACCGCGGCGAGAGTTTTCTGCAACGTCTGGATTATCGAAGGTGTAAGCGGTGACCATCAAAAACATCTCGTCGGTCGTCTCCTCTCCCCAAGTCACGCGCTTTGGCGGGTTGTTGGGGTTGTGCGGGTTGTTCGATGAGTTGTCGTAGGTCGCTTCAACAATCTGCTTTGTTCCTTTTGGCAGTTTGAGCGGCTCCTTCAACGCGTAGTTGAGCTGCCAGTTGAAGTCCCAATCGTCGACGTGAACGAGTGGCTTCACCGTGCCGTCTGGCAGTTCGAACCACGATTTCATGTCGCGCCCAAGGAGGTGCATGTGCGGCATGGTTTGGTGAATCGTGACGTCTTCTCGATAGACGTACTCTTTTCGCATCTTATGAGCCTTTTCGCCCGCGGGAATGTTCACGCCAAAGTTGAAGAGCCAATTGAGCTTCATTTCTCGCTCAGGCGCTTCTTTTGCGAAGTACATTGCAACGCGAGTTTTGTCGACTTCTGGCTTGCCGGACTTGTGATAGTGCACTTGCATGACCAACCGAGTGCCAGGGTTGATTCTGTATGCCGTCCCGTCGCTTAGATACGACGCGCGGATCCCTGGTGCCCAACCCCCGAGCGATCCGCTCGGGATGAATCCGACTCCGCCGCCTTGACCCGCATAACCGGGTTGACCGTCTGTAGTCGCAGCGGCCAGTTTATCGGCGGCTCCTCGCTCGTCCAAGAACATGATCACGTGATGGACGACTTTGCTGTTACCTGGCTTCACGTCAATGGCTCGGACAAATCGTGGCTCCTTGAAATTTGTCGGAATTACGAAGTTTCGGTAATCATCTTCGCCTTCTGCTGCAATGTTGTAAGCGCGCTCTGGTGCAACAATCACGTCTGGCTTGCCAAGAGTCCATTCTCCACCATTAAAGGTTGGAGGCTTTGGTTCTTTGGCTTTATCCCCTCGCGGAGCACCCTGATCTGCCCAGGCTTTCAGCGTCGCAATCTCGGTCTCGGAAAGTCGGTTCTCGTGCTTAAACGAACCGTAGCCTTCCTTCGCTTTCCACGGCGGCATTCGGCGTGAGCTGGTCGTCGCAGCAATCATTTGCGACCACTTCTTGGCATCTTCGTACTTAACCAACGAAAACGGACCAACTTCACCGGGGCGATGGCACTCGACGCAGCGGTCGTTAATGATCTTGGCAACGTCGGTCGCATAGGTCGGCTTCGCCGGGACTTTAATCACTGGCTTCGAGCTTTTTGGCGAGTCAGTTTTTGCGCCGGAAGAAACGACCCCGATGGTAGTCACCGTGGTTACAGCAAAGATGGCAAAAGTCCAGTTCATCGGTATCGTGATGATACGATATTGCGCGTTCTGAGTTCACTAGTAAAGGCAATTTTCCGACCATTTTTTTTGCCAAGTAGAATGTCGGGGTGGCAGTCAAGCGGGTTTTGGTCACCGGCGCATCTCGTGGCATCGGTCGGGCGATTGCACTGAAGCTAGCATCGGACGGATGGCAGGTCGCCATACATTACAACTCCGCCCGGGCAGAAGCAGAATCTCTTGCTTTCGAACTCGGAAACAACGCGAGCGGAATCTACTCCGCAAACCTCTCCGAGCCCGATCAAGCCGCTCAGCTTTGGGACGCAGCTAATGCAGATGGCCAAGTCGATGCTCTCGTGAACAATGCGGGCATCTACATTCCCGTGCCGTTCACCGCGACTGAAACCGAATTCGAAGCAGCGCGGAAGGCGATGTTCGCCGTCAATTTCGAATCTCCGCTAAAACTCATTCGTTCTGCGGTCCTCGACTTCGCAACCCAAGGTGGCGGAAACGTCGTAAACGTCGCCAGCCGCGTCGGATTCCGCGGGGAAGCGAATGCTTCCATGTATGCCGCCAGCAAAGCCGCACTAATCAACTTGACTCGAAGCCTGGCGGTTGAACTCGCCAAGCAGAACATCACGATCAGCGGCATCGCACCGGGATGGGTGGATACTTCTATGGCCCGGGACGGAATGCAGGACCGGTTGCCAAGCATTCTCGAAACGATTCCCCTCGGCCGCATGGCGAGTCCAGAGGACTGCGCCGAAGTTACAGCCTTCCTTTTGAAGCCAGAAGCGAAATACCTGAGCGGGGTCGTCGTCGATATCAACGGAGCGAGCTACTTCCATTGATTCTTGCTGCATCCTTCCTCTTCGCTCTTCAGGCCGAGCCACCGCGACTTCGAACCCAATTGCCAAACCGGGCCACGATCCTTGTGGAGCGATTGCCGGCGGCAGATTACGTCTCCGTCCAGATTTGGATCAACTCCGCCTCGTTTCCCGACCGCTTTGCCACCCATGGTTACCGACATCTCTTGGAGCACTTTCAAGCCAAGGGGTTCGATAACCGGCTCGATTACCGACTTGAATCGAAAGGTATGTTGCTCGACGCCGAGACCACGCGCGATGCCATCAAATTCGGCGTCCGCTGCCAACCGTCGCAAGTCAAGCAAGCTATCCAGGCGATCGGCGATGTCCTGCGTCCGCGCCTCGTGACCAAAGCCAATATTGAGGTCGAAGCAAACATTATTCGCGAAGAGATCGCCCTTCGGGCGGGAGCTTCGCAACTCTCCGCGGACGCCTGGCTCAAGGCATACGGTGAAAGTGGGTTGGACCCATACGGAAATCCAGACGTGCTGGCAAAGGCGGAGCCGGTCGAGCTTCAAAACACATGGGTAGAAATGACCTCGCCCGAAAACCTTGCTCTGGTTATTGCTGGCAATATCGAAATTGACCCGACGACGGAGCTTGCCAAGGAGCTCCTCGGCACTCGAAAGGCCGTGAGCTCCATTACGGTTAAGGCAGACCGAACCGGAATCAATGATGCCGTCGCCCGAAAGGGAAGCGCGATCGCGGCGAAAGTCGCATCGTTCCGCGAACCCGGAACCGCCGCTCGAATTGCGGCCGGTCTCGCGATTGCGAACTTAGTACCCGCCAGCTACTTTCAGTACGGCCCCTCAAACGTTCCGGGCCTGGTCTTGGTCGGTTCAGACGAAAAGTCCATAAATTGGGTGGACATCGTTGTGAGAGAAAATCCCGATGATCACTTTTCGGTGGCAAAGAAGCTGGTCGATCGATGGGTCGAAATCCAAACAACTGACCCAGCACGGGTGGCCGCTCTCCGCGGACGACTCCTTGCTCAGTCACCCTCCCTCCGGCCGGAAACTTTGCTTGAGAACCTGCGAACCGTAACCGTGCCCCAGTTCCGTGAAGCCTGGAAGTCCTTTAACATCGAGGTGCGCCCTTGATCTTGCCGCTCGTTCTTGCGCTAGCCGTTCAAGCCGATCAAGCGACCGTCATCGAAGTTCGGTCCATGACTCCACGGCGAGTCGCCGTGGAGTGCGTCGTCAAGCTTCCGGAACTGAATCTGCGCGAAGAAAAGGCTCTCGCAGCAGCGATCGCTGCCATGGAGATGGGAACGCGGCGCCACTCTGCAGATACGATTCAGGACTTGCTGGATGGGCAACGCCCTGAGATCACGCAATTTTTGGATCATGTGCGCATCAGCTTGCTGGCACCCAGAGACGGGGCATCTTCTGCGCTCTCGATCCTCTTTGGATTAACGAATCAAACTGGCTTCGAGCTCAAATCGATCGCAGCTCTCGAGGCTCGGACCAAAGAGCGGATCGGCCAAGGCTACTGGTCTCGGCTCTACCAATCCAAGATTGACGGACGGGTGCTGACGATGGGGGAAGTCGAGGGCACGTACAGCAAAGTCTTTCGGCGGAGCCAAATGGTGATCACCGTATCAGGCGCGCCGTCCACCGTCGAACCCACGCAATTGTGGCAATCCCTTGAAAGGAACTGGCAAAAGCGTTCGGTGCTGTTCCGAGAAGCACCCTCGGTTGCAGCTGAAGTGGACACCTACGGTCCCTCCGCTGTCGGCCTGAAAGGCGCGGAATTCGCGTGGGGAAGTCAGGGCCCCGCAAAACTTCTAGCGACGATCGCCCTCGGATCAGGCAAAGGCTCAGCCCTCTTCCACTCCTGGCGCCAAAAGAAGGGTTGGACCTACGTCCAAGAGTGCGCATGGCTCCCGACGCGAGCTGGATTCCAGCCGGTGTTCGTTGGGATCACCGCAAATCCGGCGAACACCACCGAACTCGAGCCCTGGCCCATCGCCCTTTTGGAAGAGATCGAGAGTTGGAGTGAGGAAGATCGAACCCGTGCCCTCGGCTTCGCAAACGGAATTTGGAAAAACGGTGTCGGTTTCAGTCCGTTTCTCGGCTCCGCCGATCGCACGCTAACAACCTCCCCGAGCGATCAGGCCTATCTATTGGCCTATTGGTTTGCCAAAACCGGAAGCGTTTTTGAGACGGATCGTTTCTTGAGCCTGCTCGAAAGCACCGATCTTGAAGCCCTCAAAGCTACGGCGAAGGACCTAGTTTCCGGCGCCGAGCTCGTTCGGATCGGCAGCTGAAACCGGAATCGAATCGATATAGTCCGGATTGTGAGAGCACAGCGGCCGAAAGTCGCAGCCCTCACAAAGCGGCTTCCACTTCGGAACAACATCATCCCAATCCGAGGCAAGGATTTGACCACCGATGCTGAGAATGTCACTTTCCAGTTGCTCCAACTCAGATTCGGAAAGCGAGACTTCCGCTCGATCATTCGACTTCAATGCGACAATCTGCGCCGAAATCTGGTTCTCGGGATACTTTCGCTTAAGGATCAGTTGATAGATGCCCATGGCGGGATCGTTCCGAATCTCATCCTCGCTGACCGTTTCGCGACCGGACTTGTAGTCCACAACCCGCCACTTGCCCTCTGCAATCTCGTCAATCCGGTCAATGCGGCCCAGCAGTACAAATGGACCGAGGTCAACTTGGTAAGTCTTTTCGACGAACAACGTTCTGCCTTCTTTCGGTCGAGCTTGTTCCGCAGCGATGTGCCGAACGAGAATTTCTTTCCCTTCGCCGAAAGCGTCCATCATGTCCTCGGCGCTTTCGTAGCCGGCATCAATCCAGCTTTCTTCCAACGCCGCTACCGCTTCCTCGGTCGTGGCGACGCCGGTATCAGCCGAATCATGAAATCGCTCAAGCACGCGGTGCAGGGAAGTTCCGAAGCTGTAGTAGCTCTTCGCTCGCAGATAGAGCTTCCCGCGTGGGTCGATGTAGGTGTACCGATACTTCACCGGGCATGCCAAGTACGTGGTGATCTTGGTTGGACTGAGACTTTTCTTCCTTGGCATTGCTCTGTTTTACTCGCTTACGTTCGAATGTGCCTCCCTTCAGATTAGTTGTCTCGGTAAACTCAAGGCATGTCCGTTGAGATCCTGATGCCCGAATTGGGTGAGTCCGTTCACGAAGGCACGGTGAGCCGGTGGCTCAAGAAAGTCGGTGATACCGTAAAAGAAGACGAGCCGATCGTGGAGATCATGACGGATAAAGTCAACACCGAACTTCCGTCGCCTGCATCAGGCGTTTTAACGCAAATTCTCATTCAAGAAGGCGAATTGGTTCAGGTCTTCGCCGCTATGGGCGTCATCGAGCCGGCTGGCACCGCCGTTCCGGCCGCAGCCGCACCAAAGCCAGCCGATGCTCCGGTGGCCGAAGAGAAGCCGATCGAAGTTGCCGCTCCGGCAGTTGCCGCACCAGAATTGAACTCCGACGAGCGACGCTTCTTCACCCCCGTCGTAAAGTCGATGGCGAAGGAAAGCGGCGTATCGGATGCCGAACTCGCAAGCATTACCGGTACCGGCGAGGGCGGCCGAGTTACAAAGGCCGACCTTGAGAAGTACCTCGCTGAAGGCCGAAAGCCAGTTGCTGCTAGCAAGCCAGTTGCAAAGGCTCCAGAGCCTAAGGCCGTGGTCGCACCAACGGTTGCAGGCCCCGAGCAAGAGCTCGTTCCACTTGCCGGAATGCGAAAGATGATCGCCGAGGCAATGGTCCGATCCTCGCAGGTTCCAACGGTTTCTACCGTCACGGCTTGCGATGTCACGAACATGGTTAAGTTCCGAGACATCAACAAGGAGTCGTTCCTTGAGACCTACGGCGTCAAGCTCACCTACACGCCGTTCTTCATCAAGGCCCTCGCCGAGGCGCTCATGGAGTTCCCGCTTGCCAACGCGCAGCTCACCCCAGACAACCAAATTCTGAAGACCAACAGCGTCCACATCGGAATCGCCGTTGCCCTCGGCAAGAACGGAGACGAAGGGCTGATCGTTCCGGTCATTCGAGACTGCCACAAGAAGAACCTGATTGAGATTGCAAAGGATCTCGATGGCATCGCAAAGAAAGCCCGAGCCAACAAGCTTGGCCTCGCAGATGTCCAAGGCGGAACCTTTACGCTCACGAACCCCGGAACCTACGGCGCGATGTTCGGCACGCCGATGATCAACGCTCCGCAGGCCGGCATTCTTGGCACGTATTCGATTGCCAAGCAGCCAGTGATCATTGACGACATGATCGCGATCCGCTCGATCATGCACCTGGTGCTCACCTACGATCACCGGTTGATCGACGGCATGCTCGCAGGCAAGTTCTTGGCCGGAGTTCGAGATCGGCTTCAGAACTTTGACTTCTTCAAGTAATGCCAGAACTGCCAGAAGTTGAGTCAGTCCGGCGCCTGATGGCGTCGGCGCTGATCGGGCAGCGTTTGATCGACGTGGAAGTGGTGCCGGACGAGATCGTTTGCTCGGGACACTCAACTGAAGAAGTTGATGCTGCCCTTCGTAATCGGGTTGTTACCGGCGTCCATCGTCGCGGCAAGTTCTTCTGGCTCACTTTCGATTCGCCACCGGTGGTCTTCGGCCACCTCGGAATGGCCGGTTGGATTAGAGAAGTTGGAGCCGATTCGCTTCGACTTCATTCGCATGGGGAAGCTCCGATGGACGAGGAAAATGGCCGTCCGAGGTTCCTCAAGCTCCTGATGAAAGCCGAGAACGGGCGGCAGATCGCTTTCACCGATTCCCGCCGCTTCGCCCGAATATGGCTCGGTGATTCGGCTGAAACCAACGATCGGGTCAAGAAACTTGGGCCGGATGCGTACAACGAAAGACTGTCCGTGCCCGACTTCACGCTGGCTATTCAGAAGCGGAAGGCCCCAATCAAAGCCATCCTGCTGGATCAGGGTCTCATGAGCGGGATTGGAAATTGGATCGCAGATGAAGTGTTGTATCACGCAAGAATCAATCCTGCCAGGATCGGAACAAGCATCTCCGATGCCGAAGCGACACGTCTCCATGAATCAATTGCCTACGTCCTTGACCTTGCGGTAAACGTGGAAGCGGACTACACCAAGTTCCCAGAGAACTGGCTGTTCCATCACCGCTGGGGTGGCAACAAAGGGGCCGACTTGATCGAAGGTCGAGAAATTCAGCGCGATACCGTCGGAGGACGAACAACTGCATGGGTTCCCGCGATTCAGCTTTAACGATCAGAGCTGCCGAACTCTCCGAAATGGATGAGGTTCGCCAACTTTTTCGCGAGTACCAAACCGAGCTAGACGTCGATCTGTGTTTCCAATCGTTCGAAGAAGAGCTTGATTCGCTTCCGGGAAAATACACGCTGCCCAAAGGCCAGTTACTGCTCGGAATGGTTGATGGCACTGTTCAAGGATGTGTGGCGTTCCGTAGCCTGGATGCAGGCGTTTGCGAAATGAAGCGGCTCTTCGTCCGGCCAGCCGCACGTTCAGTTGGCTTGGGAAGAGAGCTTGTTGCCGAGATTCTGTCGCAAGCAAAAAGCTCAGGCTACGAGTCGATGGTGCTCGACACGCTCGATCGTCTTCACTCGGCGCGACTGCTGTATGAACGCGCAGGCTTCGTCGAGGTTCCGGCGTACTACGAGAACCCACTAGAAGGCGTGATTTTCTTGCAGCGAAAACTCTAGGCCGCTTGCAGATCGTCCCATCAGTGTTATTCTGTTACGCAGACCAGCCATGAAGAACCTTCTGACTCGCGCAAGCATCGTGTCCAGTATCGCCCTTGTTGCCGCTTCAGCGATGGCTCAGCCGTTCACGCAAAGTTCAATTGCCGGAAATGACAAAGCATGGATGCTACTCAGCCCGAAATTTGTGGCAGATGGTGAGTGTACAGATCTGGGTTGGTCGTCCGATGGACGATTCCTGCTTGTTAACCGTTCGCGGATGGAGCTGACAACGAAGTACATCCAGCAGATTTTCTCAAAATCGTCTGCGCCGCAAGAACCGCCACCAAGCCTTGGGGAGATCGTCACCTTCTCGATGGAAACCGGCAAGTCTCGGGTGATCTATAAGTACGACGCATCCTTGTTTCGCGCCGAGAGTAAGTGGCTTGGCACAGGAAGCGCGGTCATTTTCTCCTTGCAATCCAATTTGACGTCGCTTATCAGCGTGTTTGTCAGCACGGCCGATGGAGATGTTAAGCAATTGAACTTAGGCGAAAAGGTCAACCTGATCCAGTACTTCCCATCACCCACGCGGGCTGAGATGGTGATTCAATTACACAGTGAGTCAGATGGAATGACCGTTCAACGGGTGAACTCGTCGGGTCCGGTCGGCCGAACCTTAAAAACCGCGAGCGGAAGCGAACCAGTTGCTTACCTGAAGAACGGGAACGAGATTCTATTTGCTGGAATGCGCCGAGCAACCGGACCACTCTCGTCTGAAGGCAAAACTAAAGAAGCCGAAACCTTCTTTGAAGCCGTCAACGTTCAGACAGGTGCGACACGGCCAGCGACGAAATCGGAGTACGACGCAGCCTACGACGGCGAAGAGCCGCAACTGGCACTTGATGAAAGGCCGGTTCAAGTTGATTCAAAGTTGAAGCCGCTGACATCCGCAATTTTTCGGTCTGCGGATGAACTCGTCCTGATCGCCGCCGATGTGTCCCTGGTAAAACCAAACCGACAACTCACCGGCGTGGCCTACGTCTCTCAGGGCACGATTTTTGTTCGACCGATTGCGGAGGTGCCACTCGCAGCCTTCCTAGATGCTAAGGACGCAGCGGAGCGAACTAAGATCATCAGTAATGCAAAGCAGGTCGCTTTAGGACTTATCATTTACGCAGCTGATAACGATGACAACTTGCCTTCAAATCAGGGAAAGTGGCAGGATTCGATCTTCCCGTACCTCAAAGACCGAAACACGATGGACGGGTTTGTTTTAGCATTTAAGGGAGGGAGTATTTTAAAGGTAGAAGACCCTTCCAAAACGATCATGGGATACATTCCGGGGAAGGGTGGTCGAGCCGTAGCCTACGTAGACGGCCACGTGAAGTGGATCAAAGATGGCAATTAGAGCGTCCGCCGCGCTTTTGGCGTTAATACCGCTGCTTGCCTTTGGCCAGACTCGGTCTCAAAATTCCGTCAACTGGATTTTGCCGGTCAAGGACAAAGCGCTGTTTTTCATGCCCGCCAAGTTCGTTTCGGAAGGGGAAGTCCGCGAGATGTTTTGGTCGCGGGACGGAAAGTATCTCCTGGTGAACCGAACGTCCCAAGCGGTAACCCCCGAAATTCTGGAAGCGCAGTTTAAGCCATCGGCAAGTGGGGTCTCCATGCCGAAACTGGTAGGCGAGATCCTTGTATGGAATTCGGTAACGGCAGCAACTCGCAGCATCAAGAAGTACGATGCCGAGACGACTCAGGTCAGTGCTCGATGGCTTGGCAATGCGAACTCGGTTACGTTTACGTTCACCTCACAAAAGGCTCGCACTGTTCAACTGTTCTCTAGTACCGCTGATGGTTCTGTGCGAGAACTGCCTCCGTTTCTGGATAGCATCGAGAGCACCATTTCTCCCCTAACAAATTCCGCCGAGGCTCTACTAACGCTTAGAGATGTCGATGGTCTGGAAACAGTCCGAAAATTCAATGTGTCGCTGCAGTTTGGCCCAGTTCTCAACCGCTCTACCGAGCAGTTCAAGAAGTTCCTAACAAGCTCAAATGAAGTCGTGGTCAGCCCACTGGTACCGACGGACGAGAAGGGCAAGCCAGTGAGCTCCGTGCCAACGTATCGCGGGATCAATGTGGCAACCGGACAGGGCCGGTCCTTGACCGAAGCCGAAGTCAATCCGCCAGTTGAACCTGAGGTGCCGTTAAAGGAGCCCAAAGATCCCACGCTAGTCAGCTCGGACATCTCATTCAGTCTGACCGGAGGCGCAACGCGGATCGTTTTGATGAAAGCGGAAAAGGAATCCGTCCTTGTCAGTGGCGACGCGACGATGGCTTTGGCTAATGATCAGTTGACGGCAGTCGCCTTCCAAACGCAGGGAGTGATCCTCGTCCGACCGATTGCGACCGTTCCCCTCGCAATGTTTGAATCTGCGAAAGTGGAAGCCGAGAAATCCAAACTGATGACCCAAGCCAAGGAACTCGTAAAGGGTTTCGGATATTACGCCCAAGATCATCACGACACGCTTCCGGGTCCAGGTGGAAACTGGAAGTCAGAGCTCCAACCGTACATGCTTCATGCGGGCCTGCTCGAGGGGTTCGTGCTCGCTTTCGAGGGTGGGGTCGTTAGCTCGGTCGAGAAGCCCGGCGAAACGGTGCTGGGTTACGTCTACGGGCGAAACGGCAGAGTAGCCGCGTATCTCGACGGTAGCGTGCGGTGGATTCCGAACGGAAAGTAACCTAGCAACATGGTTGAAGGCCGCTGGGACTTAACGATTCATGACGTCAATGGTGACTACCCGAGTTGGGTGGATCTTTCTCCGCAGGAGGGCTGGTTTGTCGGACGGTTTGGAAGCGCTCGGCCAATCCCGACGATCTCCCTCACCGAAAACTCCGTAGAATGGGCCCTTCCGAAGCAGTACGAAGGTCGAGAAACGGATCTGCAATTCACCGGAACGCTCACCGAAGACGGCATTTCCGGCACAACGACGAACGACAGTGGTGAAGTCGTTCAGTGGTCCGGTCGAAAAGCTCCCGCACTCCCGTCAACGGATCGTCCGGTCTGGGGCGATGTCATCTCGCTGGTCCAATCGGACCTCAGCAACTGGCACCCACGAAGCCCAGAATGGACGAACCAGTGGAGCATCACCGCAAACGGGCTCGAGAACGCAGGCGTCGGAACCGACCTGATCACTCGAGACACCTTTGGTGACTTCCGTCTGGTGGCCGAGTACCGGTACCCGAAGGGTAGCAACTCTGGCATCTATCTTCGCGGAAGATATGAGTTCCAAATTCTCGACGATCACGGACACGAGCCAACGGTCGGCAGTAGCGCCGCAATCTACGGATTCCTGATCCCAAGCGAAAACGCAATCCATTCGCACGAGGAGTGGAACACCGCCGAGATCACGCTGCTCGGTCGGTTCATTACGGTCGTGCTAAATGGCAAAACCGTCATCGAGAACGCGGAAATTCCCGGCATCACCGGTGGCGCCCTGGAGTCACGAGAAGATCTGCCCGGCCCACTTTTTGTGCAAGGTGATCACGGACCGGTAACGTTCCGAAAGCTAGATCTGTATCCGAGAATTTAGGCTAGAACGCGGGGGACCACAGGTCCTCCGCGTCGCTCTCGTCTTCGGAAAGCAGTAGACCGGGCGCCGCGCTGACCGGTGCGGAAGGGCGCTCGATGGGAACTCCCGTCGTCGCCTTTTCTTCCAGATGGAGTTCCTTGGCTCGATCCTCTGCACCAGGAGAAACGGGCCAAACCGTCCCGGCCGCCCAGTAACTTTCCAAGAACTCCGCCCAAACCCGCTCGTAGACCGCAATCGTCTGGGTAGCCAGATTTGCCCAAGAGAAGTCCGTCGAGAGCCGATCCTTGGCTTGCTCCCGAATCTTCGCCGCCCGTTCGGGGTCCTGCAGAACCCGCAACACACCCCAAGCGAGGGAAGCGGTGTCTCCGGCGAACGTTGTAGTTCCGGTCAAATCATGGCTAACCACTTCGGGAAGTCCACCGGCGTCGGAGCAAACCACGGATGTTCCAGCCGCCATCGCCTCAAGGGCGACAATCCCAAAAGGTTCGTAAAGCGAAGGGAACACCGCAACGTCGGCACAGCGATACAGTTCCAGTAGCTTTCGCCCAGAGATAAATCCGGTGAAGTGGATTCGAGATCGCAATCCGGACCAATCCACGAAGCCTTCAAACTTCTCGCGATTACCGCCGCCGGCAATCACAAACCGGGTGTTCGGTTCGGCGGCAAGGATCGCATGGGCAGAGTTTAGCAGAACCTGTATGCCTTTCTCTCGCACGAATCGGCCGACGTAAAGCACGATCTTCTCGTCCGGTGCCGCATATTGCTCCCGGGCCGCGAGCCGTTCGGCTTCGGTCCAATCGAACTTGAACTTGTCCGCATTGACGCCGTTAAAGATGACGTCCGTCTTTTCCCACGGACAGTTGAACGTGCGGTGAACTTCACCGCGCATGAACTCGGAGCAGATGATCACGCGCCAGGCTTCATAGGTGAGCCAGTACTCCTGGTCGTGGATGTAACGGGAAACGTTGTTGTGAATTCCGCCATGTCGACCGGTCTCCGTAGCGTGGACCGTCGCCACCATTGGAAGCTTGTATTCGTACTTCAGCTCACGGGCTGAATCAAGCGAAAGCCAGTCGTGGGCATGAAAGATGGTTGGTTGCCCTCCCGGTCGCCAGTCTTCGAGCAGTTGCCGAACCCGCAAGTCGGTCGCTTGGTTCAGAAGCTGAATTTCGTGCAGAAAGTCGTTCGGCGTTCCGGAGAGCTCGACGCGGTGGACATGCACACCGGAAGCTTCCGTCTCTTCGTTGGGTGCATTGGGCGTCGCCTTGGTGACAACGTGGACCTCAACGCCTTGCTTGACCAGTTCTTGCGAAAGCTCGTAGACGTGCGGGCTGATGCCTCCCACAATCCGAGGCGGGTATTCCCAAGAGAGCATCATCACGCGCATAGCGACTTGATTATGCGGCAGGTTCGCCCGATTCGAGAACGTAGATTTCACGATACGCGCGGAACAGCTCAAGCCCAAAGAAGAAAATTTGGGCCGTGTGGAAAATCCAGAGCAGCAAAATGACCAGCGCGCCGGCGGATCCGTACGCTTTCGTCACCGGAATAAGCTCGAAGTAGTAACCCATTAAGTTCCGGCAGAGCCAGATCCCGATGGCGGTCACCGCGGCGGCAGGCCAAACTTCTCGCCATTTCACCGCAATCGGTGCAAGCGTCCGAAACCAGATTCCGACCAGCCCAATCAGCACCGACAACAGGCTAACCATCGTAAAGACTCTGGCAACCGGACCCGCGAAGCGTTGAGAAAGCCCAACCAGCACCGAATCCGCAAAGAACCAAAGCAAGGCCGTTCCGCCGTAGACCAAAACCCCAAGGAACGCCCGAGCTCGCATGATGAGCCAGTTCTTCACGACGTGCCCTTTCATCGTGTAGCCGAAGACGGTATTCACCCCATCTTGTAGCGCGACGAACAGGTTCGAGGCGGAGAAGAAGGTGATCGCAAAGGAAAGCAGCGTTGCAAGAATCCCATTCTCCGGCTTCTTCGCTCCGGCAATGACCTCACCAACGTAATCGGCGGCTTCCTTTCCGACCGCATCTCGAATCTGGGCAAGGATTGGCTCGTTTGCCCCTTGCTGACCGAACCATTGCGCGGCAACGTACACGCCGACCACCAAAGTCGGGGCGATACTGAGCGCCGCAAAGAAGCTGAAAGCCCCGGCGAGGCGAGCTAAGTTGTGCGGGCCCGAGTTGTCAATGGCCCGGATGATCCAAGCGCGTAGTTTTTCGAATCTGGTCATGTGCGAAATCCTCGCGCTAACGTAGTATCCCAAGAAGTCATGTCGATCGCCGTGTCCGAGAACCCGAAACTACTTTCCCTCACGGATCGCGGATTGTATTGCGAGGTCGGAGATTTTTACGTCGATCCGTGGCGTTCGGTAGAAAATGCCGTGATCACCCATGCTCATTCAGACCACGCGAGATGGGGAATGAAACGCTACCTTTGCTCCCAGGAGGGGGAAGGTGTGCTCCGAAGGCGACTCGCACCAGAAAGCAATATCTCCTCCTTTGCCTACGGCGAGAGATTGAACATCAACGGAGTGCATGTTTCCCTGCATCCGGCCGGGCACATTCTCGGCTCCGCCCAGGTGAGGATCGAGTTGGACGGGGAAGTCGCCGTGGTATCGGGTGATTACAAAACCGCACCCGACACGACTTGCTCTGCGTTTGAACCGGTCCGTTGCCATACCTTTGTCACTGAATGCACGTTCGGCTTGCCGATCTACCGCTGGGATACCGATCATGAAATCTTCGCTTCGATCAACGAATGGTGGAAGGAGAATCAAGTGCGCGGTCGGTGCTCAATCCTCCTGGGCTATGCCCTCGGAAAGTCTCAAAGAGCACTCTCCGGGCTAGATCCGAGCATCGGCCCGATTCTGGCTCACGGCGCGGTGCACGCGATGAACGAGGCATACCGAGAAGCGGGGATTTCTCTGCCCGTAACGCGAAGGCTCGGTGAACTTCCAACCGGGTTTGACTTCTCGCAGGCCCTGGTCCTTGCACCTCCAAGCGTCCAGGGCTCAACGTGGCTCCGCCGCTTCGGAGAAGTCTCGACCGCGTTTATGTCCGGTTGGATGGCAGTTCGCGGCGCCAAAAGGCGACGTGCCATGGACCGCGGGTTCGTTCTGAGCGATCACGTCGACTGGCCATCTTTGCTTGGCGCAATCGAATCAACTGGAGCTGAGCGCATCTGGGCAACCCACGGATACACAAACATCCTCGTTCGGCATCTGAAGGAGCAAGGGAAGTGGGCGGAGGTTCTTTCTACCGAATGGGAAGGCGAACAGGACGCGAGTGATCCCGGGGCCGCTGACCAGGAGGACCACGCGTGAGGGATTTTGCGAAGCTGTATCTCGAACTGGATTCTTCCAATCGGACCAACGACAAGGTCGCGTTTATGGTGGAGTACTTCCGGACGGCGTCGCCCGAAGACGCGGGCTGGGCGGTTTACTTCCTTACCGGTCGGCGTCCCAAGCGACCATTCGCCAGCACCAAGTTCCAACTCTGGGCAGCCGAGACAGCAGGCATCAGCCCTTGGCTTTTCACCGAGTGCTACGACGCCGTCGGAGACCTCGCCGAAACGATCGCGCTGGTCTTGCCTCCGCCGGTTCAGGAAAACACCGAGGGGCTGGCGTGGTGGGTCCAAAACGTCCTGCTGATTCTGGCGAGGGAACCCGAAGAGAGCCAGCGCCAAATCGTTCAAGAGAGCTGGGAGAAGCTGAGCAACTCAGAGCGGTTTGTATTCAACAAGCTCATCACGGGGGCTTTTCGGGTTGGAGTATCTCAGGAACTGGTCGTACGGGCGCTGTCAATCTCAAGTGGTGTGCCGCAAGCAACCCTCAGCCATCGCCTCATGGGCGACTGGACCGCCGGCTCCCTCTTCTTTGAGAGCCTGTTGTCGCAGGACCACGATCCCACTGAAGACTTGAGTAAGCCATACCCATTCTGCTTGGCGCATCCGCTCGAAGCTGAACCCAATTCGTTAGGTGACCTCTTGGAATGGCACGTCGAATGGAAATGGGACGGCATCCGAGCTCAGGTCATCCGGCGAGGCGGTAACACCTACGTCTGGTCGCGTGGCGAAGAGCTCATCACGGCTCGCTTCCCGGAGATCGCCGCCATTGGAGACCGATTGCCCGAAGGCACCGTCATCGACGGTGAGATATTGGCCTGGTCTGATGGCCGACCACTCCCGTTCGCGGAACTGCAAAAACGGATCGGACGAAAAATCGTCGGCGCCAAGCTTCTTCAGAGCGTGCCGGTAACTCTGATTGCCTTTGATGTTCTGGAATTCCAAGGCCAAGATGTTCGAGCAAATCAGTTTTCCGAAAGGCTGCAAATTCTTACCCAACTCAAAACCTCCGGACTCATCGAGGTCCCCATGCCCGAGCAAGTCGGCGACTGGCCAGAACTCGCGACCGTCCGAGAGCAAGCCCGTGATCTCCGCGTGGAAGGGCTGATGCTGAAGAGGAAGTCGAGCGTTTACGGCGTCGGCCGCAAGCGAGGTGACTGGTGGAAATGGAAGCTCGAGCCATTCACGATCGATGCGGTCCTCATTTACGCCCAAAGGGGAAGCGGCAAACGGGCATCGTTGTACACCGACTACACGTTTGCGGTTTGGAACGACGAGAAACAGCTCGTCCCCATCGCCAAGGCCTATTCAGGTCTGACCGACGCCGAGATCAAGGAAGTCGATGCCTTCGTCCGCAGGAACACCCAAGACAAGTTCGGCCCCGTGCGAACGGTCGCGCCGATGCTTGTTATGGAACTGGCGTTCGAAGGGATTCAGAAATCCAGCCGGCACAAAAGCGGCATCGCCGTGAGATTTCCGAGGATCGCCCGGTGGCGGCATGATAAAGGCCCAGACGATGCCAACACTCTGGCGGAAATCAAGAGCCTGATTCCAGACTAAACGGACTCTTCGTCTTCCAGCATGCCGGGGATCAGCTCTACGGTAATCGTCTCGGTGTCAAAGTTGACTTCCTTCACGAAGTTCTCGACGAACGGAATCATCAGTTCGCCGATCACAAGCGTTTCGTGAGCCGGGGTGTTGAGCACTTCGTCGACTTCGCCGAGCTCTCGGCCGTCGACGGTCACGACCTTCAGGTTGATCAGGTCATCAAGAAGAAACTCGTCGTCCTCAAGCTCCGGACGTTCAGAGTCTTCGATGTCGATGAACTGCCACTGAAGGGCTTGGGCGGCCGACATCGTGGTGATGCCATTGAGATTGAGCAGAGGGCGGCCTTTGTGGACCACCGAGGTTTCGATCGTGTACCACTTGGTACCAACGAGAACCTTCGTCCCAACCGCAAACCGTTCGAGAAATTCGGTTTGCGGCTGTACTTTTAACTGTCCGCGAATGCCATGCGCACCGACGATCTGGCCTATTCGCATGTTACGGAGCTGATTTATTCGGGAACGACTTTGACGTAAGCCTTTTCGCGAGACTTGCTGGCGACGGCGCTAACGACAAACCGGATCGCGTTGATAACGCGTCCGCTCTTTCCGATGACCTTACCAACGTCGTCTGGCTCAACCGTCACGTGGAACGTGCGGGTGCCCATTTCGAGCTCTTCTTCGATGGTCACCTTTTCTGGGCTGTCAACGACGCCCTTAACGAGGGATTCAACGAGTGGTCCGTAGCTCATTCTGCGTCTCCGGCGGTTTCGGCTGCGGCAGCAGCTGCGATTTCGGCATCTTCAGCAACCGGAACAGCGACTTCCGTCGTTGCCGTGGTGGCTGGAGTTCGCTTATCGAGGTACGAGAACTGCTTCTTGTGTTGAGGTCGCTCTTCGAGATACTTCGGAAGAACGCCAAGTCGGTTCAAGATGTAGGCCGCGGTTTCGGTTGGCTGGGCACCATTTCGAAGCCAGAAGAGGGCTCGATCTTCCTTGACTTCCAGCCGCTTTGGCTGAGCAATCGGGTCATAAATGCCGAGGGTCTCAACAAACTTTCCGTTTCGTCCTGTGTTGCTCTCGGCAACCACAATTCGATAGAACGGTCGGTTCCGTTGTCCTAATCTTCGCAGTCGAATCTTTACCATGCTTTCTCGTTTTCGGTTCGGTGATCAGCTTCCGCTCATCGGCGTCTGCCGCCGCCCATCTTCTGGAATCGGCCTTGCATCTGCCCAAGCTGCTTCATGCTTCGACGACTCTGATAAAACTGTTTCAACAGATGGTTGACTTCTTCCACCGTTGTGCCTGAGCCTCTTGCAATCCGCTTACGTCGCGAACCGTTAATTATATCCGGATTTGCTCGCTCTTGTGCCGTCATGCTGTAGATGATCGCTTCGATGCGCTTCGTATCGGCTCCGTTGATCTGATCCAGCGCTTCTTCGGGGATCTGCGCACCCAGTCCGGGGATCATCTTGAGGATGTTCTTCATCGGCCCCATCTTCTTCATCATCTTGAAGGTCTGGAGCATGTCGTTGAAGTCAAAGTTGCCTTTCGACAGCTTGTTCTCGACGAACGACATGTCCTCACCGGCGAAGGCCGCCTCGGCCTTTTCGATGATTCCAAGCACGTCGCCCATGCCGATGATGCGCTCGGCAACTCGCTCGGGGTGAAAAATGTCGAGCGCTTCAACTTGCTCGCCAACGCCGATAAATCGCACCGGAACACCGGTTGCCGCGCGGACGCTCAGCACCGCACCACCACGAGTGTCGCCGTCCATCTTCGTAAAGATCGCGCCGGTGATAGGAATCAGGTTCTGGAACGCCTCTGCAACATTGACCGCTTCCTGCCCCGTCGTGGAGTCCAGAACCAGGAATGCCTCGTGCGGCTTCACCGTCTGAGAAACCTGTTTCAGTTCCTCCATCAAGTCCGCATCGATGCTCAATCGACCCGCGGTATCGACGATCAAGACGTCGCGCATCAAATACTTCGCGCGCTCTAAAGCTTCTTTCGCGATCTGAACCGGATTCGTGCCGTCCGTCTTGGCATAGACCGGAACCTCGACCTGCTCACCCAAAACTTGAAGCTGCTTGATCGCCGCCGGACGCTGAATGTCGCAAGCCGCAAGCATCGGCTTCTTGCCCTGCGCGATCAGATACTTGGCGAGCTTCGCACAAGTGGTGGTCTTTCCAGACCCCTGAAGGCCGCACATCAAGATCACCGTCGGCGGTTCCGAGCCGTAGTTGAACTTGACGCCTTCGCCACCGAGCGTCTCAAGTAGCTCGTCGCGGACAATCTTGATGATCGTCTGGTCCGGCGTCAGGGAAGCAAAGACCGCTTCGCCGACCGCCTTTTCCTTCACCCGGGCGATGAACTCTTTCGCGACCTTAAAGTTAACGTCGGCTTCGAGAAGCGCAACCCGGATCTCGCGCATGACCTCGGTCACGTCGGCTTCGCTCAATCGCCCCTTGTTTCGAAGGCCATTGAGAATTCCGGCGACGCGACGGGTCAGGTTGTCCAGCATTGCTTTAAGGGTACCGGTTACTTCGGCTTAAGAATCGCGTACACCACCGGTGCTAGGTTCTTTGCGTACACCTCATAGCCCGGCGCGCCCAGGTGGAGCCCGTCTGGCATCAAGGCTTTCGGGATCGATTTGTCGGGATCAAGGAACTTCACGCCGAAATCCACAAACCTCACCCGTTGCCCATCTGCCGCCTTCGAGATGGCTTTGTTGAACTCCGGGACCACATAACGAAAGGCGGAATCCGGATTTCGGTCGGTGGGGAAGATTCCGACCAGCAAAATCTGCGCCTTCGGGCAGCGCTGTTGCACTTTGGAGACGATCAGTTTGACCGCTTCGCCCGTCCGCTCTGCACCAAATTGATCCTTCCAGAGGTTGTTGGCCCCAACCGCGACGATCACAAGCTCCGGAGAAAGGCCATCTAAAAGACCATCTTGCAGCCGGTAGATCAACTGATTCGTTCGGTCACCGCGAATCCCGAGATTCACCGCTCCCAGCTTGTCGAAGTACCGCGCCCAGACGCGCTCGTCCCAAAGCTCCGTGATCGAGTCTCCCAGGAAAACAACCTTCGGGTTGGTCGCCTGGAGCAGACGCTTTTGCCGCTCGTGGACAGACAGCCAAACCTCCGTGTCCCCCTGAAAACGACCCAAGTACGGCTCGATCGGATCCTGCTCCGGCATCGGCGGCGGTGTCGCGAGTTCGGGCGAGAGCGACATTCCCGGCACCGGCTCAAACCGAATTCGATCCACCCAGATCGAACCAGGCCCCACCGTGTTGAACCCAACCTTCAGCTCCCGGGCATCTTCGGGAACGGTCAAATCCTGCTCAAAGTTGATCCAATCAACCGGGCCCTCCACGACTAATAGGTTCATCGAGCCCACCGGCTGGCCAGATTCGCCGAGAAATTGGACCCAAACCTGAGTCCAAAGGTTGCCCTCGATCCGCACGTGACCGCTGATCTTGAAGGTCGTGCCCGGTTCGGCCGACATGCGCTGAGCAACCGATCCCTCACCGTATTCGGAAATCAGCCGAAGCGAAGCCTGCCCGTCAACTTTGACCTTCTCATCGCGCCGCAAAGACACGCCTTCGCTTGCGCCTTTGACCAGCTTCCACTCTTCCGGCGTCTTGATGCCCCATTCCATGCTCCCGTTTCGAAGGCGAGGAACGTAGGGAAGCGCGGTGTTCGCCCCGTTCGGATTCGGCTGCGCCCAAGCACCCGCAGCGGCAAGGACAACTAAGAGGCCGGCAAGGGATTTTCGGTGGGAGGAACGGGCGGTTTTCTTCTCCACTGGCCAAACAGGATACCGTTCAGCCCCATCTTTTCGACGGCTAAAGCGAATCCGCAGGAGATCAGAACCGTGCCACACCAGACGATCGGAACGTTGATGTAGCCCTTCGGGAGCAGCCGTGAGACGCTCGGTGAGGTCAGAACAACCAGGAACGCCGGATGCGCAAGGTAGATCGCCAGCGAGTTCTTCCCGAGCCATGCGAGGCCGGTCTCGATTAGTCGGTAAATTGGCAACGTTAGCGAAAGCACAACGACGAGCCAGGCAATACTGGCTGTATAGAGAATATTGCTAACTTGCACATGCAAGCCGTCCAGTGGTTGCTTATCGAGCAGCCTAGAGTGAACGGCAAAGTACTCGAGGCAAGCAAAAAACGACAAAATCCAGAGACCCATCTGTTGCATGAACGCCATTTTTCTGGGGACACCTTCGCCGAGCTTCGACTCAAGAACCTCTTTCTGCTTCGGATTCAGTAAGTTCACGGGGTCAACAAGCGACTCGAGTCGCGCGGGATTCAAACCGTACCAAATCGCCGGCAGAAGCACCGGCGCATAACCAAGGGCAAAGCTCCCAAACGAAACAACCAGGTGCGTTTGCTTCTGGATCGTCAACACGACGAACTCAAAGGCGACCGTAAAGGCCATCATTGCCCAGAACCCAACTTTGAACCGCTTGAAAATCCAAGCGAACAGCGGCACGATGACGATCAGCTGCGCAATCAGCACCATGAAATACAGGTGGTAGGCCGACTTGCCGAAACTCAACTCAAAACCGATCCGCGAAAGACTCGGCCACGGCTCAGAGGTGCCAGCGCGCGTCCGAAACGTGATGTAAATCAGGCTCCACAGCACATACGGATGGGCCAGGCTGACAAACCGCGTCTTGACGAACTCCCAAAGATCGGACTTGCGCTCAAGCGAAATCGTCCACAGCCACGCGCTGATCAGCAAAAAGCACGGGACGGCAAAAGCCGCGGCAAGGTTGACGTATCGCAGCCACCACCAAAACTGGCTGCCTTCAATCGCGATCTGCCGCGACCGATTGCCGGTGACGTGGATGGTGATGACCGCGAGAATCGCGATTCCTTTCGCCACATCAAACCGAACGTTCCGCGACATGCTCGAATGATTGTGACGCGCCGGCCCAAATTTGAGCACCGGCTCGATTCATTACTCGTTTCCGATAATCATTATTATGAAATCGGAAAAGAATTCTATCAGAGAGAGCGTTTGACTCTCCCCTTTTGCTTCCGGTGAAATTGCACCAACGAATGCGATTCAGGCTCGGCTCGTGCCCGGCACTAACGCGCCGGGCACGGGTTGAAACTTACAAATTCTGCCCGCCGAGCATAGTTGTAGGAGTACGTTCCACTAAGATTGAACGAGCTTCCAGCAATATTCCTGAACGTGGCATTAATCTCAAATGTCGTCCGATCGCCGTCAATCGCAATGACACGAACCCCGCCGTCACTCGCATCATAAGCGGCATCACGCTCAGGACCCGTATCGGCCTGCCAATCCGAAACACCAGCCGAAATTCCACCACCGGTACCGAACGTTACCTCTTGTCCAAGTATCAAAGTTTCCGGGCGAAATGCCACTATGCGTAGCTCTCTTGGTCTACCATTCTCGCGAGTAAAGCTCGCGTAGAACCCAATTTGCCGCCCACCGCCCGTGTCTTGTGTGAGCAAATTACTACACCGATACTTATTAGTGGTGATCGGGCTGGTATCCACGCTGGGAGATGCTGAGGTTACCGTCAGATTCCAGGTAGCGTAGTCAGCGATGGTGGAAACAGGGGGAGTAGAGGAACTAGTATCGTTGCCACCACAGCCAACCAGTGCGAACATGACGATAATGAGCGATGGGTTTTTCATTGGGTTCTTCTCTGGACGGTTGCGGACTCATCTCTTCGGTAAATTTCTAAATTGGTACTGGTCGTGCTTTGGGTGTACACCCTATCTACTACTAATGATGTGGACCCGGCAATGCGAGCCCGGCGATTACTTGGCATGGAAAGCCTGCCATATCGATCGGTGAATTTTGGTTCCAACATCCATCCGATCGATAGGTCCGACGGGTAGCTGTTATCGCCTAACAGCTTGGCGCAAGATAGCGTATTGTTTGGGTCGTTGTTAAAGCGAGCTAAGCAATAGAAACCACCAAGATCAATATTTAGGTTCGTGGAGAGGCTATCGCACCGGGCACGGGTTGAAGCTCACAAATTCTGCCCGCCGAGCGTAAATGTAAGAGTACGTTCCACTAAGATTGAACGAACTTCCAGCAATGTTCCGGAACGTGGCATTGATCTCAAATGTCGTACGGTCGCCATCAACCGCAATGACACGAACCCCGCCGTCAACTGCAGGATAGGCGGCATCACGCTCAGGACCCGTATCGGCCTGCCAATCCGCGATCCCCGCTTGGATGCCACCGCCGGTACCAAAGGTTATTTCTTGCCCGACAACTAATGTTTCTGGCCGAAATGCAATGACCTGCAACTCCCTTGGACGACCATTCTCGCGGGTGAAATTCGCTCCAAACTGAATTTGCTGGCCGCCTCCAGTGCCTTGCACCAGAAAACCGCTACAACGGTACTTGTCGGTGTTTATTGGGCTTGTGTCAACACCTGGCGAAGCTGAAGATACCGTCAAATTCCAGGTCGCATAATCTGCGATGCTAGCAACAGGTGGAATAGAGGAACTAGTATCGCTGCCACCGCAGCCAACCAGTGCGAACATGACGACGATAAGCGATAGGTTTTTCATTGGGTTCTTCTCTGGACGGTTGCGGACTCATCTCTTCGATAAATTTGCAAATTGGTACTGCTCGTGCTTTGGGTGTACATTTCATCCACGACCAATGACATTGCCCCAGCAATGCGTGCCAAGCGATTAATTGGCATCGGGAGCCTTCCGTACCGATCGGTAAACTTTGGCTCCAACATCCATCCGAGCGATAGGTCCGATGGGTAGCTGTTATCGCCCAATAGCTTCGCGTAAGACAGCGTATTGTTCGGGTCGTTGTTAAAGCGAGCTAAGCAATAGAAGCCACCAAGATCAATACTGTAACCAGCCGCGCTTAGGGTTGAACCTTCTCCGACATCACCAACCGGCTGGCCATACGTCCGGCCATAAGCACAACTCTCACGTATGCCCTTTGTCCCCTTGTGATACGTACTGCATTGATTCTTTGCTGCAACAAACAGCGGGTTCTCACCCATGAAAGCACCAATGCAGTTGCTTCCGGGGGAATCAGGCACGGTGTGCAGCGCATCAGACCATGCCATAGATTCCAGACGGCCGAATCGGGACCCGAGTTGCATTCCTGCCGAAACTTCTGAAATGTTCATCGTTCAGCGTTGATTTAGACCGTTGACCGGCACGCGAGTGGCATTTCCCGACACTCGCTTCCCGTCGTCACGATCACCCGATCGCTCTCGCCGGGCCGGATGCGGCTGCAGCCGGTAAACGTTCCAAAGCTCGGCAGCACCGTCACGCCGGAGGTGATCCAAAAGCACGGGACGGTCATGCTCTGTCGGCCCCGACCATCCAAACCGTAACCCGGATGCAAGTGCCCGGCCAACACGTGGCCATCATCCATCGGCTCCGGCTCGTGCCGCAATCGAAATGGCCCAATCGCGGCTCCGTCCGGAACCGTCTCGATGTCACTACCCAACGGCAGTTGCCCCGACTTGCGGTCGTGGTTGCCTTCGACCAGCAGAATCTCCACCGAAACCCGACTTCGCCACGACAAAAACTGCTCAACCGCTTCCGCCGTCTTGCCCTGCCGCGCATGCCACAGGTCGCCAAGAATGATTAGCCGCCGCACGCCGGAATCCAGAGCCTGAGAAAGCTTCTCCAGAGTCGCCAAGGTCGACCCAGGCGGCACCGGCAGTCCCTGCGATCGAAAGCTTGCCCCCTTTCCGAGGTGAATATCGGCCACAAATAAGGTCGACTCAACCGGCCAAAACAGCGTGCCATCAGGACGAAACTCGATTTCCTCCCCGGCCAACTGCGTGTGCATGCCTTCTTATACCTCGTCAGGTGTCTACCGTTCAGGCCAGGTTCCCGGCCGCGATTTCGAGTTCATCGACCAGCCGGTTAATGCGATCGGCCGTACTTTCGTTGGTAACCGTTTCCCGAAGTCGGTCCACCAGAATCGGAAACGACATCGGCGTCGGGCGCTCCGGCTGCGTCAAAACGAGTTCGCTTTCCGATAACCGCTTCAAGGCAATCGCCAATCGGCTCTGCTCCAACTGCCGCTCCAGCACTTCCCGTTGTGCCTGTTGCAGCAGCATATTGTCCGGATCGAAGCGTGTAAAGACATCAAATAGAAGCCCGGTCGAAACCTGCAACTGCCGCGCCGACTTATTCATTCCCGGATAGCCCTGAAAAACCAGCCCCGCGATCCGGGCAATCTCTCGAAACTGCCGCTTCGCCATCTCCACCGAATTCAGCGAAGCCAAAATGTCCGGCCCAAGGTTCCGGCTGCTAAACAGCCCGCCCTCAATCTCCCCTTCAATATCAATAGGGGTCACGCTGAGAAGTTCAAACCCGTAGTCGTTGCAAGCAATCGTAAAGGTGACCTTTTGGTTCTGCGAAATTCGATGCGCGCACAGCGCCGCGAGCCCTTCGTGCACCAACCGACCCTCGAACGGATAAAAGAACAGGTGGTGCCCTTCTTTGCTCTCCACCTGCTCAATCAGAAACTCATCGTGCGCCGGCACCGCCGACCACCGGGCCTGAAGTTCAAGAATCGGCGCAAGCATCTCCATCTCGGGAGACCGAAGTTCCCCATTTCGCGCGTGGTCCAGCTCTTCTCGAATCGCCTGCGATAGCTCACTCGACAGCGGCAACCGCCCGCCGCTCCACCTTGGAACCGCGCCTTGCACACTCGAAACCTTCTTCACGTAGGCGGTCATGTCTCGGATGTTCAAAAACTGAACCGGACGACCGGCAAAAATGAACTTGTCTCCGGGCTTGAGTCGAGATAAGAACGATTCCTCCACCGTCCCCAGCACCGAACCACCCTGGTACCGGACCGTCATGGCCGCATCGCTGACAATGGTGCCGATGCTCATTCGGTGCCGATGTGCAATGTCTTTGTCCTCCACGCGATACCTGCCGTCTTCGCCCTGCACTACTCGGCGATACTCCGGGTAGGCGCGCAGACTCTCCCCTCCGCGCACCACGAAGTCCAGCGTCCAATCCCAGTCGCTCAAGGTGAGATCGCGGAACGAGCGCGTGGTCTTCACCTCTCGGTAGAGCTCATCTGCATCAAACCCCGGTCCAACCGCGATGGTGACAAGATGCTGAGCGAGCACGTCGAGCGGCCGAAGCACGCCCTCTCGAGCCTCCACCTTCCCCGCCATCGCCGACTCCCGAGCGGCGGCGATGTCCACCATCTCAAAGGCATGGGTTGGCACGCAAGTCACCCGAGAAGCCGCGCCCGGCCGGTGCCCGCTTCGCCCAGCACGTTGCAAGAGCCGCGCCACGCCCTTCGGCGACCCCACCTGAATCACGCGATCTACCGGCGAAAAATCGACTCCAAGGTCAAGGGACGACGTGCAAACCACCGCGCGGAGCTTGCCGAGTTTCAGCCCCATCTCAACCGCTTCTCGAACTTCCCGATCCAGCGATCCGTGGTGCAAGCCGAGCACACCTTTCCATTCCGGCTTCTCGTCGAGAATCTGCTGGAACCAAATCTCCGCCATCGCGCGGGTGTTCGTGAAGACGAGGCAACTTTCGCTTTCTTCGATCGCCTTGATCACGCCGGGAATCATCTGCGTCCCAAAGTGCCCCGCCCAAGGAAACCGTCGCATCGACTCGGGAAGGACGGAATCGATGATGATCTCCTTTCCGGAGAAACCTTTGACGATGGATGCGGTTCCTCCAGTCCCGACCAGCGTCTCTGCTGCCGCAGCAAGATTGCCCAAAGTTGCGCTAACTCCCCAGGTTCGAAGCTCCGGCACATACGCCCGCAACCGCGCCAGGGCCAACTCAGTTTGCACTCCGCGCTTGCTGGACATCAACTCGTGCCACTCGTCGACAACCACGCAACGCAGGTTCCCGAAAATCGCTTCCGGATCCTTCTGGCTCAGCATCAGACAAAGGCTCTCGGGCGTAGTCACCAGCGCAAACGGCTGGTTCTTGGCTTGCTTCACCCTTTGTGCCGAGGTTGTATCTCCCGTCCTCAACTGAACATCGAGCGGCAAGCCAAGTTCTCCAATCGGCCGCAGGAGCGACTCCGTGGTGTCCGCTGCCAGCGCCCGCAAAGGAGTGATCCAAAGCACGTTGAGCCCATCCTTCGGATTGTCGATGGCCTCGATGACCGCCCCTAACCAAGCGGCAAGCGTCTTTCCGGTGCCCGTCGCGCTATGAACCAGTCCAGATTCGCCGTCGCGGTATCGACGCCAAATTTCGCGCTGAAAGTCGAACGGTTCCCAACCGCCCTTGGCGAACCAGGATTCGATCACCTGCTCGCCCGGAGATTTCATAGGTAGTTATACGGTGGCAGACTCCGATAGAATTTTGTTGTGATCACTTCCCTCATCGGAGCCGTACTGGCCACCCCATCGCTTATCATCGTGAGTTGGGACGGCGGAGCCGATTGGGTGATCGATCGACTCCTTGCTGAAGGTCGCCTGCCGAACATGGCCGAGATCGCCAGAACCGGTGCCGTGGCGGAAGGCATCATTCCTCCGTTCCCGAGCAAGACTGCCGTCGGTCACGTCGCCCTGTTTACCGGAACTGATCCGAGCCGAAATGGCGTCACCGGGAACGTCGTACCCCTGATGCCCCGCTCGGCCCACACCCTGCTGGAGTCCCAACGCGGCTTTGCCGGCGAAGCGCATACCGCCGATCCGTTTTGGGTTTCGATGGCTCTAGGCGGCAAAAAAGCCGTCGCCTTGAGCGCGGCAGGTTCCTATCCGCCCGGGCCTGATCAGGCCCGAATCATAGCTGGCGGCGGCATGCTCGCCAACTTCGTCGAATTCAGCGGCTTCGAAACCACCCTGGCTCCAGCCAAGCTGTTGAACGTCGCCTCGCCCGCAGATCAGACCCTTACGCTGGGAGATGTCACCTTCCGCTTCCGAGCCTTTGACGACCCGAAAGACATGGTTGTCGGATTCGACTCGGTAGAGGTGACGAACGGCACCAAGACTTCCGTATTGAAGCCCGAACCCGCATCCAGCGATATCGGAACCTGGAGCCAACCGTTCGAAATCCGGGTTAAAGGAATGCTCGGCCATGTGTATTTCCGCCTGTTCTCCCTCGACCCGAAGACCGGCCAGTCTGAACTCCTGCAGCGCGAAACCGCCGGGATTGACGGGACTGAATCGAAGGAAAACACCGAGGCCTACATTCGAGCCTATGGCGGATTCCACGACTCCCCGTTCTCGCTCTACGAGCGTGGGCTTCTCGGAAAGACACTGTACGAAGGCGGAACCGGCGAGGCCGAAGCTCGCGCCGTCGAGCTCGTTAAGCTAGATTGCTCCTTCCTAAAGCGCAGCTTCGACTTCGGCTGGACGAAGTACCGCCCCGAAGTCCTCTTCCACTACACCCCAATGAGCGACTCGGCGGGCCACACCTGGATGGGCGTCCTCGACCCGAAGTCCCCGGCGTACAACCGTGAATTGGCCGACAAGATCTGGCCGTACTACGCCGAGGTTTTCGAAGCCCAAGATGACTGGCTCGGTCACATTCGCCGCATCGCCGGCAAGTCGGCAACCATCGCCGTAGTCAGCGATCACGGTATGGCGGGCATCAACCGGTACGTCGCGGTGAACGACGTTTTGCAGAGGGCAAATCTGATGAGTTGGACTTCGAACGGCCAGATCGATCTCACAAAAACCCAGGCGGTTTGTCCGTCATGGTCCGATTTTGCCGTGGTTGTCAACGGCACCGACCGCCAGGGCGGGATCGTCTCCGCTTCCGAGCGCGAAGCCGTGCTCGCTCGCGCCGAAGCCGCATTGCTGGCGGCGGTTGATCCTAAAACCGGCGTCCACCTCTTCCCTCGCGTCTGGCGCGCCACCGACTTTGTGGATCAAGGCTTCGGTGGCGAAGCCGGGGGAGACCTCTACTTCGACGTTGCTCCGGGCTACTACCCTTCCACTCGCAAGGCAGCTTTGGTGACCGAGGCCGATACGATCATCGGCGACGGCGTTCACGGCTTTTGGCCCTACCGTCGCGAGATGCAATCCATCTTCTATGTCGCCGGCCCCACCATCCGCCCTCAACGCCTGCCGAACATGAAAATGATCGACATTCTGCCCACCCTCGCGCGGCACCTCGGGTTTCCGATTCCAAAGACCGCGACCGGCGCGGCCCTCCGACTTGGGAACTGAGACCCGTTACCCTGAAACGACGGCGTGATGAATCCTGTACAATAAATAGGAACTTTCGAGGATTATTGAAAGTTCAAGCAGATACCTTCATGGACACCCGCGGCATGGACGAAGAAAGGCAGCCTCCAGAACACGAATGGACTCTTGAACGCGTGATGAAGGCCGTCGAATCCGGTCTCACCGGATCTCTTGGAATCCGGGTTCTGAAGTTTGGTCCGGAAGAAGTGGTCGGAGAGATCGCGGCCACCGAGCAAACCTGCCAGCCGTTCGGAATGCTTCATGGCGGTGGATTCTCCAGCCTCGCCGAGACGCTAGCCTCGATTGGTGCGCTGACCAGAATCGACTTTCCGCGTCAACACGCGGTCGGTCAGAACGTCTCGGTTCAGATCGTGAGACCCGCACCTTTAGGCATCGTTGTAACCGGTTCCGCAACATGTGAGTTTGCCGGGCGAACTTCTCAACTCTGGAACGTCCGAATGTTCAACCAAGCTGACCCCGAACGAACGCTTGCCCTCGCCCGAATCCAAATGGCGGTGATCACGCGATGACCTCTCTCGCAACGCGCACCTCGATCGATACGGTGCTTGAGCAGGTTCGGCAAGCCAACTGGTCCTATGCCCTTTTCCGAGAGCCGAACTCGAAGGTCATCACCCTCATGGCCTCGCCACAATTGCAGCACGCCGAACCAAGAATCGTTGGCGCGCGAACGGGATTCGCGATTCGGCCATTCGACGAAGAGCCTGGCTTCGTGCTCTCGGCAACATTCTTAGCCGAATGGCGGGATGGCGAGCTGATTCATACCCAAGGAGAGATTGCTTCTGTCAGCGAGCAAACAAAGCTGCCAGACCCGGCGCCGGAAAAAACATCGAACTCAACCTATGCGGATCGCGTTCACCGCGCTTGCCGTGGGCTGCACGAGGGGATCGCCGACAAGGTTGTGATGAGCGATACCGTGCGTTTGCCCGTGCCAAGCGAAGACCCGCTCACGGTTTGGAAGCGATTAGAAGCCGCCTATCCCGCCGCGTTCGTGAGCATGGTGAGTACCCCAGAGTTCGGTCTTTGGCTCGGCGCAACTCCCGAGTTGCTGGTCGGCTGGGAGGCGAGCCGCTATGTGCGAACCATGGCCCTGGCCGGCACCCAGGCAATGCCGAAGTCCGGCGATCCCGACGACTCGACCTGGAGCCAAAAGGAGATCGAAGAGCACGCCTTCGTAGTTCGCCACATCATCGAGCGGTTCAAGCAAATCCGGCTACGGGAGTACGAAGAAACCGGCCCACGTGCCGTTGCCGCCGGACCCGTTGTCCACTTGCGGACCGACTTTGTCATCGACGCCCACGCAACGGAGAGGACCACTCTGCCGGACGATCTTCGCGCTCGGCTCCACCCCACGAGCGCCGTTTGTGGCTCGCCGACCGAAGCTGCCTTGCAAATGATTCGCCAGATCGAACCACACGATCGCCAGCTTTACGCAGGCTATTGGGGCCCGCTTGCCTTGCGAAACGAGAGCCACTTGTACGTGAATCTGCGGTGCCTACGCTGGTATGACGACGCGATCGATCTGTTCGTCGGCGGGGGAATCACCCGTTCCAGTGATCCCGAGCGGGAAGCCATCGAAATTCAACTGAAAGCCGAAACCCTGCGGGCGGTGATCGATGGCCACCGCTAACCTTTCGTTCTGGCTGAAATGGGTGGCGAATTGGAAAGCCGGTGGCATCAACACCGCCATCGTTTGTCCCGGGTCTCGGTCGTCACCCCTGGTCCAGGCTCTCATCACCACCGGTTGGAACTTGCACTCTTGCGTTGACGAGCGAAGTGCCGGGTATCAGGCCCTCGGTATGGCGCAGGCTTTGGCGCGGCCCGTTGTCGTTGTGACGACCAGCGGAACCGCCGCCGCCAACCTTGCTCCGGCGATGGCCGAAGCGTTCTTTAGCCGAATTCCGCTCGTAGCCTGGACCGCCGATCGACCACCCGAGTGGATTGGCCAAGAGGACAATCAAGCGATTCATCAGCCAGGACTCTTTGGGCACCACTCGATTGGCGATTGGAACTTACCGCTTGTTGACGAAGATTCGGCGCGGCGGTGGCATGCGGAACGCTGCGCCCGGGAAGCTCGCAAAGCTCTACGGCAAACGCCGACCGGCCCGGTTCACCTTAACATCCCGTTCCGTGAGCCCCTCTACGCATCTCCGTCTACGCGTGAGAATCATCCGGTCGGATCTTGGGCGAGCGAAGCGCATCCTCATCACGATTCTATCGATTTTTCGCAGTTCAAGCGAACATTGCTTTTGCATGGTCAAGCACATTTTGGCAATTCGATTACGATGCCTGCAAATGGCATAGGCGAGGTCCTGAGCCGCCATCCACTTCGGTTAGCGGCCGAGGCGTGGTTGCCGGAACTCGTTGCAAATCCCGAGTTGCGCCCCGACCTCATCGTCACCTCTGGCGGCGCGTTTGTAAGCAAGTCCCTGCGAGGCGACCTTCGCAAGTGGTCGTTCACGCATGCACACTTGGGTCCGAGTTCTGCCGAAGTGTTCTGCCGCCCGGTGGAAGCAATCTCTCCCGAAACCATCGCGGGTTTTGATCTGAGCATCTGGGATTCGATCCTGGACAACGCGCGCTTAAAGCTCCAGAAAACTTGGGAAGCCGACGTTTCGCTCGAATTCGCCGCGGTTCGTCACCTGGTCGAGTCGCTTCCAGCGGGAAGTCATGTCCATTTAGGAAACAGTCTCACGATCCGAATCGCTTCCCTGCTTCCAAGCATCCCAGTCGGGGTTCGGTTCTGGTGTAATCGCGGCACCAGTGGCATCGATGGCTCGCTGAGCACGGCCGTTGGCCACGCGCTGGCTTCACCGGATCGGCAACACATTGCGATCATCGGTGACCAGTCGTTCTTCTACGATCGAAACGCCCTTTGGCGAGACGCGCTCCCGTCGAACCTGCGCGTCGTTGTGCTGAACAACCACGAAGGGGCAATCTTCCGCGCCCTTGACGGCCCAACGGATTGGCAGGATCACCTCCGCTTCTGGACCACTCCGCACAAACGTACGGCCGAATTCACCGCCCGCGACCACGGACTACACTATCATTCCGCGCAATCTCTCGCCGAATTAGAAGGCGTTTGGCAATCGCTTCGAAACGAATCAGGCTGCGGCCTGCTAGAAATCTTCACCGACGCCGCCGAAACGGCCGCCGACTTCCGACGCATCCTATCCTCTCTTCGAGAATCAGAAACCGTATGAGCATCGAAACCATTGAACTGTGGCACCAGCCTTGGGAAACCATCAAGGCGTACGAAGACATCACCTTTGAACTCTTCGAAGGCGTGGCGAAAATCGCGTTCAACCGCCCGGAGAAGCACAACGCGTTCACTCCGAAGACGATCCAGGAAATGATCGACGCGATGTACATCTGCCGTGAGAGGGCAGACATTGATGTGATCATTCTTACCGGCGAAGGTGGCAGAGCCTTCTGTAGTGGCGGAGATCAGAGCGTGCGTGGTCACGGCGGCTACGTAGGCGAAGACCAGGTTCCCCGGCTGAACGTGCTCGACTTGCAGCGGATGATTCGCAGCATGCCGAAAGCCGTCATCGCCGCGGTTGCCGGATGGTCGATTGGCGGCGGACACGTTTTGCACGTCATCTGCGACCTCTCGATTGCCGCCGAGAACGCCCGCTTCGGCCAAACCGGACCCAAGGTCGGCTCGTTCGATGGTGGCTTCGGTGCCAGCTATCTCGCCCGGATCGTCGGTCAAAAGAAAGCCCGCGAGATCTGGTTCCTTTGCGATCAGTACGATGCGGCAGAAGCGCTTGATATGGGCCTCGTGAACTGCGTCGTTCCCCTCGATCAACTCGAAGCGAAGACCCTTGAGTGGTGCAAGAAGATTCAGCAGAAGTCGCCCCTGGCCGTTCGAATGCTCAAGCGCGCTTTCAACGCCGAACTGGATGGTCAAGCCGGCCTTCAGGAACTTGCCGGTGACGCGACGCTGCTTTACTACCTTTCCGACGAAGCGAAGGAAGGCAAGAACGCGTTCCTAGAAAAGCGCTCGCCGGACTTCGATCAGTTCACCAAGTTCCCCTGATGACTGACCGCCAACCGATGGCCAGAAACCGACAGCTTTTTGAACTGGACCTTCAGTTCAAAAAGCCTGCTGGAACAAGCAAAGGCATCCTACATTCGCGGACGACTTGGATTCTCGCCGAGGAAAAGGAGCACGGCATTGCCCTCGGCGAAGCCGGTCCGCTTTCGTGGCTCAGTCGGGAATCCTTTGACGAGGTCCGGGCGGCGGGTCGAGAGTGGGAAGCTGACGATTCCGAACTGTCAACCGTCCCTTCCCTTCGGTTTGCTCAAGAAGTGCTAGCCCGCGACGCCGGGGATCACATCCTGTTCCCCGGTCCATTCATCGAAGGCAAGTCGGCCCTGGCTATCAACGGTCTCGTCTGGATGGGACCACGAGACGAGATCGAATCCCAGGTCCGAAGTCTTTTGGCGCGCGAGTTTCAGTGCATCAAGATGAAAGTCGGCGCGGCCGATTGGAATCAGGAACTTGAGATTCTCCGCTGGATCAGGGCCGCGGAGCCGAATGTCGAGCTGCGCGTCGACGCGAACGGCGCCTGGGCACCGGCAGAAGCCAAGGTGAAACTCCAGGAACTCGCAGAAGCTGGTGTCAAGAGCATCGAACAACCGATCGCTCCGGGCCAACCGCACGAACTCGCAGATCTCTGCGCTGATTCCCCCGTCGATATCGCCCTTGATGAAGAACTCATCCGATCCGAGAGCCCAGCGGATTTGCTTGATCTCATTCGACCGGCTGGGATCGTGTTGAAGCCCAGCCTAATCGGCGGATTTGCCGTCGCCGAGCAATGGATCGAACTCGCCGAAGCGCGCGGTATCTACTGGTGGGCAACCTCTTCCTTGGAAAGTGGAGTTGGGCTCAACGCCCTCGCCCAATGGCTCGCCCAAATCGCCGGAGACCGCATTCACGGCTTGGGCACCGGTAGCTTGTACGTCAAGAACATCGAATCTCCGCTGGTCCTGAAGGGCCAGAACCTGTCGTTCGACCCTGAAAAGCCATGGAATCTGAACCTGCTACCTGGATTCACTGGCCGGTAACCCTGGAAGGGCAATCCTTCGCAAGCGCTGAGGAACTTCTCGCAGGGCTTGCTGAAGTCGGACGAGATTGGCCAGACCGCGCCCGACAAGAAGTCGAAATGCTCGTTCGCGAACCTGATCCGAAGCTACTCGTGCGTACCAGCGGCAGCACCGGAGATCCAAAAGAGATGGAGTTCTCGATTGCCCAGGCAATGCTCTCCGCCCGGGCCACTGCCGCCGCGCTCGGGCTGAAAGCCGGCGATCGCGCCCTGCTGGCCCTCGATGCCGAACCGATCGGGGGCCGAATGATGATCGTCCGCGCGCTGGGTCTGGGCCTTGATCTCTCGGTCTGCGCCCCCGCCTCAATCCCAACCCGCCCAAGAATTGGCGAAGCCTTCGACTTCTGCGCCCTCGTTCCCCGGCAACTTCACGCCCTTGAAGCGAACGAGCCCGATCGACTGGCATCGTTCGGAACCCTTCTCATCGGCGGCGGGCCGGTCGATACAGATTTAGAAGCGCGCCTCGCAGGTCGTCCGCATCCGATCTATCACACCTTCGCGATGACCGAGACCCTTTCCCACTTTGCTCTCCGCCAACTCAACGTGAGCACGGCGTACGAAGCTCTGCCAAGTGTGCAGGTTTCAACCGACGAGCAGGGACTAATGATTATCGATTGCCCATGGGCCAACGAGCAGCCCCTGTTCACCCAAGACATCATCCAACTCACCGGACCAAACCAACTCATTTGGCTCGGCCGCGCCGATCTCGTGATCAATTCCGGCGGAGTTAAGATTCACCCCGAGCAAGTTGAAGGGTGGCTGACCACCGAATTCCCGAACCAAAACTTTGCCTTGACCTCTGAACCTGACCCTTTTTGGGGCGAACGAGTAGTCCTTTTCGTTGAAGGCGATGCCCTCTTGGACCTTTCCAATCTCAACCCGCCTCACCCGGCATGGGTCCCAAAACGCCAAGTCCTAGTCGCCGAAATCCCCAAAACTCGCACCGGAAAACCAGCCCGCGCCGAACTCAAAGCGCTTCTGTCCCGAATGAAAGAGGGTCCAAGCACGATACACTGAAGAAATGTTTCTCGATGAAGCCATCGTAGAGTTCATCTCCGGGCGTGGCGGATCGGGAGCCGTGAGTTTCCACCGCGAAAAGCACGTTCCCCGAGGCGGACCAAACGGTGCCGACGGCGGACGGGGCGGAAGTATTATTCTGGTTTCCGAACGCGGCAAGCGAACCCTCTACGATCTACAACTTGCCCAAAAAATTGTGGCTCAATCTGCCGATCACGGCATGGGCAACAAGCGGGGGCGTGACGCCAAAGACATCGAAGTCAAAGTGCCCGTCGGCACCGTCATCGTCGACTTCGAAACCGGGGACCCGCTCATCGACATGGCGACGCACGGCATGCGATACGTCATTTGCAAAGGCGGAAAAGGTGGCAAGGGCAACATGCACTACACCTCCTCCGTCCGGCAGGCCCCGAACTTCGCCCAGAAAGGCGCACCCGGAGAGCGCATTCTCGCAAAGCTTGAGCTGAAGATGCTCGCCGACATTGCGCTGGTTGGCTTACCAAACGCCGGAAAAAGCACCCTGATCTCACGACTCTCGGCCGCAAGACCGAAGATCGCTGACTACCCGTTCACCACCATCATCCCGAACCTCGGCGTCGTCCGATTCCGAGACGAGAGCTTTGTCATTGCAGACATGCCCGGCCTCATCGAAGGTGCCAGTGACGGCATCGGCCTCGGTCACCAGTTCCTCCGCCACGTTGAGCGCTGCCGAGTTTTGGTTCACGTAGTCGACACCTTCCCCGTCGACGGATCAAACCCGCGAAAGAACTTTGACCTTATCGAAACCGAACTGCGTCGGTACAGCGAAGACATCTGGTCGCGCCCCCGTATCATTGCAATGAACAAGCTGGACATCGTGCCAGCGGGCGAGTTCAACGAAATGCGCCAGCAGTTCGAGGATCTAGATATCCCGCTGATCGCAATCTCCGGTGCAAGCGGCGAAGGCACCGAGCGGCTCCTAGACGCCATGCTTGAGGCCCTCAAGGCCGCCGAACCACTCGACGCCCCGGTCATTCTCACCCCAGACCTCCAAGCTGCGACCGACCAGTTCTGGGACGTTGTTCCCGAAGAAGGCGGCGGATTCAAGATTGTCGGAAAGCGCATTGCTCGTATGGTCGAAATGACCGAACTCACCAACGACGAAGCGGTCCGGTACCTGCACCGCCGCCTTGAGCGCGTCGGCGTCATTGACAAACTGCGCGAACTCGGAGCCGAGGAGGGCGACGAAGTGACCATCGGCGAATTGACCTTCGCCTTCACCGACGAATCATGAAGATTGGAATTCTTGGCGGAACCTTCGACCCGCCGCACACGGGTCACCTCAAGATCGCCCTTACCGTCCAGGCCGCGTTGGATCTGGACGAAGTGTTGCTGCTCCCGGCGAACCAAAATCCGCTCAAGCAACGCCGCAGCTCCGCGAGCTCCGAACACCGGCTCGCCATGGTGCAAACGATGATCTCGAAGCACGAGAGCCTGAGCCTCAGCGACATGGAGATCACCCGGGGAGGAATGAGCTACACGGTGGACACCCTCGGAGAACTCAGTATGATCCGCCAAGCCGAGTTCTGGTTCATCATGGGTGCCGACGGCCTTGGCACTATTGCCGAATGGAAGGGCGTTCCCCGCCTGGCAAAAATGTGCCGACTGGCCATCGTTTTGCGCCCACCCATCACCGAGGAAAACGCCCTCACCATGGTCCCGGAAGTTTTCCGAGACCGATGTGACTTTGTCCAAATGGACCCTATGGAAGTCTCCTCGACCGAGATCCGAGACCGGATTGCCCGCCGAAAACCCGTGACCGATTTGGTCACGCCGGAAGTTCTGCGGTATATCCAAGAAAAGCGGCTTTATACCGACTCCTGAACTGCATGACCATTGAAGAAAAACTGAACCTAATTACCGACGCCGCCGATGACCTGAAAGCGGAAAACATCGAGCAACTTGACGTCCGCCTAAAAACCTCCATCGCTGACTACTTTGTCGTCTGCACCGGAACCAGCGACCGTCACGTACAAAGTATCGCCGAGCGCGTCGAAGAGAAAATGGCCGTCAAAGGCGTTAAGCCCCTCCGAATCGAAGGCGAGCGCTCCGGCTGGATCCTCCACGATTACGGCGACATCGTGCTCCACATCATGCGAGAAGAGCAACGCCAGTTCTACGATCTGGAAACTCTCTGGAAGAACACCCAGACCGATCCGAACTTGAGCTAAACAACGCAATCTGCGCCAGGCTTAACTAGCCTGGCGCACCAAGCTGAGCAACTTCTCGTTCGAAGCACCCTGCAGCGAATATACAAAACTGCCAGAGCGCCATCCAATTCCCTTTCCGGCAAAAACGTACCGATTGCCAACGCTTTGGAACGCTACATTCCGCAGAGCCGATTCATCCTTCTTCATGTAAAGTCGAATCGGGTCACCGTCGAGGATGTAATCCATGCACGCCCAATCTTCTCCTTTACGAACAAGGGAAAACTTCAAGTTCGGATTCTTGAACTGAATGGGTGAAACGCCAGCATAACCTTGTTCCTTTTGAATCCACTTCCATCCCTCGCTTTCGTTTAACGGAGAAACCTGATCAATTTCTGGCGTCTTCGCTAACCGCAAAGGATCGCTGTCGAATTGCTGACGAGCCACCAGCGCGACCAGCAGAGCTGAGCCCGCGACTCCTACCGTGACCCATCTACCATAAGCTGGCCGAATTCGCGATTGATTCGCCACAACCCGAAGCTCCTGCCGAAGCTGATCTAGCGGAACCGAATCCGACTTAACGCTTGATCGAACATTCAACTTAAAGTTCTGAAACGCATGATACTGAGCCCGCAAATCTGTATCCCGCTTTAGGGCTTCCATCACCTCGGCCATTTCAGCGGCGGGTAGCAAGTTTCTTTCGTACGCATCCCAATCGATTCTCATGGTCGAATTTCCTCTCTTGTCCAATGAAACAGCTTTCGCTTCAACTGATTTCTTCCTCGATTAAGCCTTGATCGCACCGTGCCGATCGGAATATCCAGGGCTTGGCTCGCCTCTTCATAGCTCAACTGCTCCACATCACAAAGCAGTACCGGAAGCTTAAAGTGTAAAGGCAACAGGTCAATCTCTCTCCGAATGTCTTCCGACTCAAACTTGGCCGCAACCTGGTCCCAAGTGGTGTAGTCATCTGGGTGCTCGGCTAAATCTTCAATCTCCGCCATCAAGTTCTTTTCACTAGAAAGCGCCCCGCGCTCGTTTCGAAGAATCCTTACGAGCCAACTGCGAAGGTACTTGCCATCGAATGTGTGCCATCCCTTGTATGCCGAAATCAGCGTTTGGCTCACTAAATCCTCCGCGTCTTCCGAACTGGAAGTCAGTCTTCGCGCAACTCGGTACAGCATGGGCAGTTCCCTGCGCACCGAAGTCTCGAAGTTAGGCCGGAAGAAGTTAAACATCGTAGTGTTGCCCCCACATAAAAGTGGGGGCGAGCAAATTCAGATCCCGAACGGAGTCCTTCGCGCTTCGAGAATCTCTCCCGACGCAGAGTTGGTCCAGAAGATTCTTCCGTCAAGCGTAACCGCAACATCGGTCGGCTCACTATCGCCATAGCTCACAATGGTTCGCGTTCCCCGAGCGAGGTTGTACTCCCAAACGAAATTCCCGCCACCCATTCGACTCGAGAATCCTGGAGTTGGAACCTCGGTGAAGTAGATTGTCGAGCCCGACTTGTTGATCGCAATTCCCGTTGGCTTGTTGAGCCCGCGAAGAACGACTTCCACCATTCCAGCTGGATTTCGGTGAAGAATCACGCCGGCAGATTTGCAGGTCCAGTAAAGGTCACCGCTACGACTAGCAACGATGTCCGTAGGTTCTGGCTCTCCCATGGTCAGGTTCATGACCGAACCGCCGGTGAACAGATCAACCGTGTTCATGCCGCCATTTCCGCCATTAACGCCCGGAGTCGGAACCTGCGTAAACACAATGTCTCCGTTCGCCAAAGCAGTGATCCCCGTCGGTTTAGCCAAGCCGGTCAGAAGCGGAGCAATCATGCCAGCTTTGTTTCGCTTCAAGATAACGCCCGCAGATCGGCAAGTCCAGTAGATCGAACCATCCGAAGTAGCCGTGAGGTTCAAAGGCTCTGGCTCGCCCATGTTGATCGTCCACTTTCGGTTGTTCCAGAGGTCCAACTTGAAAATGCCATTGGTGCCACCCGCCGCACCAGAAACTCCTGGCGTCGGAACCTGAGAATAAACAAGCGAGGTGAAGGAGCCGTAGCCCATCACGGTAAGACCAGTCGGTCGGTTGAGCCCTTTCGCCACAACTCGCGTTTCAAACTGTGCGTTGGATGCAGCGGTAAGCGCGGCAAGCCCAAGGACGAACATCCAAGTAGATGAGTTCTTCATTTTCTTTCCATTGGTGTCCCGGCCGGAGCATCCGAAAACGGTAAGGGAAAGAGAACAAAAATCGTTCCAATAAAAATGCCGCCGTCCTCAAAAACCGAGAACGGCGGCATACAAAGAAGATCCTACTTCTGGATCGCCATCGGCTCGAGCAGCATCTCTTTCGTATACACGAACTGCTCTCGGTGATAATTCGCGAGCTCGAAGTCCTTACGAAGCACAATCGCGCCCGTCGGACAAGCCTCTTGGCAGTAGCCACAGAAGATGCACCGGAGCATGTTGATCTCATACCGAACCGCGTACCGCTCACCCGGCGAGAATCGCGCGTCGTCGGTGTTCTCGTCCGCCTGAACGTAGATACATCGCGCAGGACAAGCGCCCGCGCAGAGCGAACAGCCAATGCATCGCTCCAGACCGCTCTCGTATCGCGTCAAAACGTGCCGCCAACGCGTTCGTGGGTGCTGTTCCCGAACTTCCTCGGGATACATAAAGGTGATCTTCTCTCGCTTTAACCGCTCTCGCGTAATTCCGAGGCCCGCAAGCATCGGCTTAACTACCGACTTGAGCAGGTCCATTATGCTTCCACCGTTTCCAGCGTTCGAGCATTAACCTCAATCAGCTTGAGATCCTTAAACGACTTCGACCGTCCGCGCTTGATCTTCTCTTGAAGCTTCAAAATGCCGTAGATCAGTGCATCAGGCGATGGCGGGCAGCCCGGAACGTAAACGTCAACCGGCACAACCTGGTCCGCGCCCTGAACGATCGCGTAGTTGTTATAAACGCCGCCCGAAGATGCGCAAGCGCCCATCGAGATCACCCACTTAGGCTCGGGCATTTGGTCGTAAATCTGTCGCAAAACCGGAGCCATCTTCTTGGAAACGCGACCCGCGATGATCATCACGTCCGCCTGTCGTGGCGTCGCACGGAAAGCTTCACTGCCAAACCGAGACAAGTCGAATCGCGAACCTGCGCTCGACATCATTTCGATGGCGCAGCAAGCGAGACCAAAAGTCAACGGCCACAAGGAATTGGCTCGCGCTTGGTTGATCAGCGTCTCTGCCGAAGTGAGAATGATGTTGCCACCCTTCTGGGTATCGCCCAAAACAGGAGTGCTTGTATCGTGAAGAACGATGGTTTCGACGCGCTTTGGCATAGGGTTTTGAACCTGATAGGAGTATAGCCCGGTATCCTCTTACAAGTGCGTACGGCTGAATGGGTGAAGAGATTTGCCGAACTGCCCGCGGTTAGCGAGCTTTTTCGTGCCAGCACTGCGTCTGCGGTTTGGCAAAGTATCGCTCCCGAGGCTCGACCCTTCTATATTGCGGCCCGATATCTGGAGCAACCGCAGAAAACCCTGATCGTCACCGGTAGCTACGACCGCGCGCTCGCATGGCAAGCCAAGCTCCAAATGTGCGGCATCAGCCCCGGCGTGATCCATCAGCTCCCGAGCGGCACCAGCGCCCTCTTCGAAGACTCTGCCCCGGAGCACATCTCGCTTTCCGACCGCCTAGGCAGTCTCCGCGCCCTAGTCGAAGATCATCCGAACATCGTCATCACTTCCCCGCAAGCGGCCCTCGAACGTACTCTCCCGCGCGATGTCCTGATGGCCGCGTTCATTGAAGTCAAAACCGGTCAAACCATTGACCGCGACCAGTTCCTATCCCAGCTTTCCTCGCTAGGCTACGAAGCCAGCGACCCCGTCCGCATTCCCGGTCAGTTCTCGCACCGCGGTGGAATCATCGACGTCTTCCCCACCGGTCGCGACTACCCCGTCCGAATCGAGCTCTTCGGAGACGAGGTCGAATCCATCCGCCAGTTCGATTCGAACAGCCAAAGATCGGTAGGAAACATCCCCGCCATCTCGCTGGCCCCATCCCGCGAAACCCTGTACTTCGGCCACGTCGAAGACATGACCGATTGGCTCAGCACTTCTGCCGAACGCGAAGCGACCCTCCTTGACGACGAAGCCGCCGAGCTCCTCAAAACTCGCATCTCCGCCGACATCGCCGCCCTCGCCCAGCGCAGCTACTTCGACCGGATAGACCTGTACCGCCCGATTCTTCACCCCGATTCCGGTTGCGCCGTTGATCTCTTGGGCGAGAAAGATTGCCTCGTCCTCGACGAGCCGGTAGAAATCGACGCCATCGCCGTCCGCGCCGAAGACGAACTCGACCAGGGCCTAAAAGCCCGTGCCAAGCGCGGCGAAATCCTGCACAGCCCCATGAGCGACTTCGGCCTCCCGCCCGAAAAGCTCGCCGGACACGCCAACACCCTGGCGCTGACCAGCATGAACGACCTGCCGGAATGGGTGAACCCGAGCACCAGCATCGATGTCGGCGCCGTCTCGCTCGATAGCTATCGCGGCCGACCCGATGCCCTCGCCGCCACGCTCCGCAACTACGGCACCCAAGGCTTCACCGTCCTCTTCACCACCGATCAGCCGATGCGCGCGAAAGCCGTCCTCGGCCAAGCCGATATCCACCCCTTCGAAGTCGCCGAGAAAGGCGCCCCTGGCACTTACCTTTCCCACGGCAACCTCGGCGGAGGCTTCGTCCTTCCGAACGACAAGTTCGCCCTCGTCTCCGATGCCGAACTCTTTGGCGTCGCCCGCCTAAAGCTCCCGCAGAAGCGGTTCATGGAAGGCTCCCCGATCGCCACCGTGCTCGATCTGAAGCCCGGCGATTACGTGGTCCACATCAACTTCGGCATCGGGGTTTTCCGTGGCCTCGTCAAGCGGACCGTCGAAGGCGTCGAAAAGGAGTTCCTCTTTGTTGAGTACCAGGCGCCCGACAAGCTCTTTGTCCCCACCGACCAGCTCGACCGCATCCAAAAATATCTCAATCCGTCGGATACCGAGCCAAAGCTCAACCGACTGAGCGGAGGTGAATGGCAGCGGACCCTGGGAAAAGCGAAGGAGGAGGCCAAGGCCTTCGCCCGGGACCTCGTTAAGCTCTACGCCCAGCGCACCCGCGTCCAAAGAAGGTCGTACGGGCCCGACACCCCGTTCCAATACGAAATGGAATCGACCTTCCCCTGGGTCGAAACCCCAAGCCAGCTCAAGGCGATCAAAGAAGCCAAAGAAGACATGGAGCGCGGCTATCCGATGGATCGCCTCGTCTGCGGAGACGTGGGCTTCGGCAAAACCGAAGTCGCCATCCGCGCCGCCTTTAAGGCCGTTCAAGGCAATCGGCAAGTCGCCGTCCTCTGCCCGACCACCATCCTCTCCGAGCAGCATTTCCGAAACTTCCAAGAGCGCCTCGGCTCCTTCGGAACCCGCCTCGCATTGATCAACCGCTTCACCACCACGACGGAAAAGAAAGACATCTGCAAGCGCCTTGGCGCGGGCGAAGTGGAGATCATCGTCGGCACGCACTCCCTGCTCGGTGCCGGAATCGGATTCAAAGACCTCGGCCTCACCATCATCGACGAAGAGCAAAAATTCGGTGTGAAGCAAAAGGAGATGCTGAAGCAGCTTCGCAGCGAAGTCGACGTGCTCACCCTCTCCGCCACGCCCATCCCGCGAACCCTCAGCATGGCCCTCATGGACATCCGCTCGATGTCCCTCATCAACGATCCTCCCCCCGGCCGATTGCCCATCCGCACCTACGTTCGAAGCTACGCCGGCGAAGTCATCC